>Ga0074193_1001647_pt1 | contig 25463 bp, 17 predicted proteins | sample EPASupsiteHSE605_FD_64523 | JGI IMG/M metagenome (GOLD analysis project Ga0074193, IMG submission 64523) | Bioremediated contaminated groundwater from EPA Superfund site, New Mexico - Sample HSE6-05 | ecosystem: Environmental > Aquatic > Deep subsurface > Groundwater > Contaminated ... | reverse complement strand
AAACGCTTCGCTTGACGCTATTGACAAAGCCGACAGCGGTGCGATAGGGGTCATGGCCACCGTTGGAACAATACTGTCGGGTGGTTATGAAAATTCAATCCGCGAATCACTAGAAGAAAGGGGTTTTAAAGGAAAATTTGAAGTAGTGAACCAGCCGGGTCTCGGATTTGCCGAAGCCGTGGATATGGTTCCGGATTTTATTGACAACAAAGCTTCGAAGGTAAGGGACAATTACAGGGGCCCCAAAATAGGCACCGACAGCATTAGTATAAATCCCGAGTTGCTAGACAGGTACAACTTTCAGTTTGGCAACGGGGCAATGCTATACGAGAAGAAGGGTGGCAAATTCTCTGAACTGCAGCTAAATTCGCAGGGTAATTATGCAAGGTACCATCTTGTATCCCTTATAGAAAAGCATAGAGAAAGTGGGAACGGACTAAAGCTGAAAAACATTATTCTGGGATGCACACATTATCCTTTTTTAGTTGACACACTTAAAAAAGTAGTGGATGAACTGAGAAATTACCAGCAAAACGGGGTAAGGATATATGAAAAAGTTCTTTCAGAAAACATAACATTTATTGACCCTTCGGTTTATACGGCAAAGGAGGCATATAAAATTCTGAATAAATCGCGCATACAAAAAAAGGACAGCCAGATAAGCATGCTTAAGGCATACATATCTGTTCCTGCAACATCGCTTGCGCCCGAAAATCTGGATAAGGATGGAAACCTATCCTACGATTTCAAGTATGGCCGTGAAACCGAGTCCGAAAAACAGACAGTAGAGGTTGTACCTTTCTCATATAAAAACATAAATCCGTCCAACTTGCAAAGGATCAAAGAGAGGCTTCCACTATCTTATATGTTAATTAACAATATACTTCAATAGAATGGGTTACATACCGACAATTTCCCACGAGGAGGTAGACGCACTTCAGGCTGCTTCGTTTAATGGGGAGATAACAGTCATTGACAGCGAAAATGATGATTACAAAGAGGCAATAGAATATTTGTCCAGACAGAGGATTATTGGATTCGATACCGAAACCAGACCAACATTTCAGGCTAATGCCAAACGAAACGGCGTAGCTCTTTTGCAGTTGTCAGGGTCGGACAGGGCTTATATATTCAGGCTCCATTCACTCGGATTGACCGATGATTTGTGCATGTTACTCTCATCAAAAAGCACAATAAAGGTTGGCGCTGCCGTTCATGACGATATAAAGGGACTTCAGCATTATAAGAAATTTATAGCAAAGGGTTTTGTCGATTTACAGACAGTAGGAGAAAACTGGGGAATCAAGGAGAAGAGTGTTAAGAAGATGGCAGCCATAATTCTTGGCTTTAAAATATCCAAATCGCAACAACTCTCAAACTGGGAGGCACAAGATCTTACCCCGGCACAGATCCAGTATGCAGCAATTGATGCCTGGGCATGCCAAAGGATGTATCTTAAGCTTCTGAGCACACCCAAGGTAGTAGTCGTTCAAAAGGAGGAGGTATGACAAAAATATTTTTAAGGCACCACAGGGAGGAGTCTCTCAAAAGGTTCCATCCATGGGTTTTTTCCGGTGCAATACACCATATTCAAGGGGAACCCCTCGAGGGTGATATTGTAGAGGTATGTTCTGCCGATGGCACATTGCTGGGTTGCGGACACTATCAGGTCGGGTCCATCACAGTAAGAATGCTCAGCTTCGACTCGCTTGCCATGGCTTCCGATTTCTGGGAGAAAAGAATAGGTGCCGCCTATGAGATGCGTTCGGCAATCGGGCTGGCAGGTTCAGAAGATACAAATTCCTATCGTCTCGTTCATGGAGAGGGTGACCAACTTTCAGGACTTATAATTGATTACTACAATGGAAATGCTGTAATACAGGCACATTCAGCAGGTATGTTCCGTTCAAGGGACAAGATTGTTGAGGCCCTTAAGCATGTTTACGGTTCAAAACTGATCTCCGTTTATGATAAAAGCTCCGGAACTGCTCCATTTAAAGCCGGGCTTGAACTTTCCGACGGATACCTCTATGGAAATCCGCAGCTTCCGGTAGAGATAAAGGAGAATGGTCATCTCTTCTCGGTAGACTGGGAGAGTGGTCAGAAAACAGGATTTTTCCTCGATCAGCGCGACAACAGGTCACTGGTAAAAAGATACTCAGCAGGCAGAAATGTCCTGAACCTCTTCTGCTATACAGGCGGATTTTCAATATACGCCCTTGCAGGAGGAGCAACATCGGTAGATTCTGTAGACAGTTCACAAAAGGCGATGGAACTGCTGGAGATTAACATAGAGAAAAACCGAGCAGCCGGAATCATTGGCAAAGAACAGACTCACAAAGGAGTATGTGAAGATGCAATAGAGTATCTGAGAAATTGTCCCACAGGAAAATATGACCTTATTATAGTTGACCCACCGGCATTTGCAAAGCACAGAGGAGCAATATCAAATGCCTTGAGGGCATATCAGCGGCTTAATGCAGCAGCAATCGAAAGGGTGGCCCCGGGTGGGATCATCATTACATATAGCTGTTCACAGGTTGTTGACAAGATTGCTTTTGCACAGGTCGTTTTCTCAGCTGCGGCCCAGACAGGCAGAAACGTGAGGATACTGCACAGACTCTCGCAACCTGCCGACCATCCGGTAAGCATTTACCACCCCGAGGGTGAGTATCCCAAGGGGTTGGTCATATATGTAGAGTAGCCGTACTAAAAGACTATAAACTAATAACATATACTATGGAGAAATTGGAAGTGTCAGGAGGGGATAAAACCCGGAATTACGAGGTTCTGATTCCTCAGCTTATCTCTCTTACAGAGGGTGAGGAGGATATTTGTGCCAACATGGCTAATATAGCAGCAGCTCTCAAAGAGACATTCAACCTTTTCTGGGTAGGTTTCTATCTGGTGAGGCAGGACTCTTCTCAGTATGGTAAGTCTTTGGTACTCGGTCCTTTTCAGGGGCCCGTTGCTTGCACCAGAATTGCCTATGGCAGAGGTGTCTGCGGCACCGCATGGAAAGAGGGCAAAACAATAATAGTTCCCGATGTGGACCAGTTCCCCGGACATATTGCCTGCAACTCTCTCTCCCGCTCAGAGATAGTGGTTCCCATATTCAGAGACGGAGAGGTGTTTGCCGTTCTGGATATTGACAGTAAGGATCTGGACTCTTTCGATGAGATCGACCACACTTTCCTTACAATGATAGTCAACCTTATTCATTAGCATTATGAATATAAAATATGGTAAATCAGCAATATACTACACATTGCTGTTGATTGTCGCTATTACAGGCTGCAGACCGGTTCCTGCTGAACTGACAGAATCCGGAGTAAGTAAAGCTCTGGCTGCAAGCAGAAAAGATAATATGTCCGGTCTAGAATACAAATTGTCGTTTTCAATACCTTCAGAGAAGGACTCTTCTGTGTCAGGAACTGCTTCATTGAAGTTCATACAGCGTGAAAAGAGGGAGATAATAATCGACTTCAAAAGTGAGCCATCGGCAGTAAAATCGTTGTCTGTAAATGGCAAGGAGAGAGAATATACCTTTGAAAATGAGCATATAGTCATACCACGCAGCGCAGGAAAAAGCGGAGAAAATGTTGTTGATATCGTATTTACTGCGGGTGACCAGTCGCTTAACCGTCAGCATGAGTATCTCTACACACTCCTTGTACCGGACAGGGCAAGAACCCTCTTCCCATGTTTCGATCAGCCCGATTTAAAGGCAAAATACACACTATCGCTTGAGATTCCTCAAGGGTGGGAGGGAGTTGCCAATGCCAATGTGAGCCTGAGGGACACAACAAGTAAAAACGGAAGGGTTGTTTTGGAATTCAATCAGACAGAGCCCATTCCAACCTATCTCTTTTCATTTGTGGCCGGAAAATTACAAAAGCTTACCAAAGAGAGGAATGGAAGGTCAATTTCCATATATCACAGGGAGACCGACCCAAAAAAGATAAGCCAGTGCGACACAATATTCAGTCAGATATTCATGTCCCTGGAATGGCTCGAGAACTATACAGCAATAAAGTATCCTTTCTCAAAATATGACATTATAATTCTTCCCGGTTTTCAGTATGGAGGAATGGAACACATGGGGGCCACACTATATGCCGACAGGACCATGTTCGTAGACGAGAATGCCACAATAGGCGAGCATCTCAACAGGGCAAAGCTGATTGCACACGAGACCGCGCACATGTGGTTTGGCGACTATGTAACCATGGAGTGGTTCAACGACGTATGGATCAAGGAGGTATTTGCGAATTGGTTCGCATCCAGAATGATAGCGCCGTTCTATCCAGAGATTAACCATAAGCTCAACTTCCTGAACAGCTACTATCCGGCATCCTACTCTGAGGACAGGACAAACGGCTCAAACCCGGTACAGCAGGAGCTCGACAATATGAACAATGCAGGGCTGGTCTATGGAAACATAATTTACAACAAGGCTCCAATTGTTATGGATATGTTGGTGAAAAAAGTAGGCGAGGATAATTTCCAGAAGGGCATTCGCCAATATCTGGCAAAATATGCATACTCGAACGCCACCTGGAGCGACCTTATATCTATTCTCGATGAACTGACAGTTGAGGACCTATCTGCATGGAGCAATGTATGGATAAAAGAGAGAGGCATGCCAACCATAACATCCAAACCCTCTGCCGACACTATTCTTGTTGAACAGAGCGATCCGTTTAACAGAGGAATCAAATGGGAGCAGCCACTTAAGTTCGAAATGGCAGGCAAGTTTATCATCCCTAATACCGATGGATGTGGCTACGGATATTTCAAGCTTGACTCTTTAACATCGGATTTTATACTTAACAGTTTATCGAATTACAGTTCGGGTAAAAACGCGGAGCTGCCGCTTTTAAATGACGTGGTTACTAGAGGGTCGTTGCTTATAACACTGTATGAAAATCTGCTGAACGGAACTATCGCACCCGATAAGTTTGCCCGGGCCATGTATGAGTACCTTCCTCAAGAAGAAAACACGCTGCTGTTTACAAGAGCAATCGGCTACTTGTCGGCAACATACACCAAGTATCTTTGTAAAAACGGTGCCAATGAAGAGCTTGAACAGAACCTCTGGAACCTGATTGAGAACAATAAAAACGTCCAACACAAAACTCTGGCCCTAAGGGTATTCATGGATGTTGTAAATAGTGGAAAAGGGGTAGAGAGGCTTTTCTCTCTATGGAGCAAACCCGAAAGCCTCTCCTCTGTAAAACTCGGGGAGCGTGATCTTATTAAAGCATCCTACGAGCTTATGCTCAGGCTACCAGAGAAGTATACACAAATTATAGAACTTCAGCTTTCCAGAATTACCAATCCCGACAGAAAACGAGAGTTTAAATATGTACTCCCAGCTCTGTCGTCAGATAAAACAGTGAGGGACTCTGTCTTCAACTCGCTTTTAAAGGAGGAAAACAGAGATGTTGAGCCATGGACATCAACCTCATTGTCGTATCTCAATCATTATCTCAGAGATATGAATTCTGTAGAGTACATTGCTCCCGGGCTGAATGTTTTAAAGGAGATTCAGAGGACAGGGGATATCTTCTTTCCAACGGACTGGCTAAAGGCACTTCTTGGGGGTCACAACTCTCTTGAGGCCTTGCAGGTTGTTGAGGAGTTCCTTTCGGCCAATCCGAATTATCCGCCTATGCTAAGGAACAAGATTCTGCAGCAGTCAGATCATCTATATAGATTAAAAAAGTAGTAGAAATAATATGACCAGCCAGTCCAAAGCCTTGATAATGGGTTGTTTCGTGGTTGTCTTCTGGGCAACTGTTGCTACGGCCTTCAAAATTGGGCTTGGAGAGATTAACTATGTGCAGTTTCTGCTGATAGCCTCAATTACGGCACTTCTAGTGTGTTTTGTAGATATTCTGAGAACCGGCAAACTGCATCTGGTTAAATCGCTATTTAAATCTAAGAGTGAGCTGTTCAAGGGGGCGTGGCAGGGCTTTCTAAACCCGTTCTTCTACTATCTTATACTTTTCAAGGCCTATTCACTGCTCCCTGCTCAGATTGCCCAGCCGCTCAATTTTTCGTGGCAAGTTGTGCTGATTTTGATGATGGCTGTTTTCCTCAAACAAAAAATAAAGTTGATCCAGATTTTTGGGGTGCTTGTGAGCTTTACCGGAATATTGCTCTTATCATTCAACAGCTCTGCCGACGTTTCTGGGTCCCTCTCTCTCTTGGGGATATTATTGGCATTAGGTAGTGCATTTGTCTGGGCAACTTATTGGATTTCGAAGCTGAACAACAAGGCTGATCCTGTTGTTGAACTCTTTTTCAATTTTTTCTTTGGTTCAATCTATCTCATAATTATCAGCCTGTTCATCCCTATGGAGTGGCCTTCGTTAAAGGGGCTCCTTGCGGGTATGTATGTGGGGTGTTTTGAAATGGGTGTCACCTTTATTCTGTGGATTAAGGCTCTGCAGTTGGCTACTAACAGGGTGACTCTGGCTCAGATTACTTATCTTGCGCCTGTTCTTTCTCTTGTGCTTATTCATTTTGCTTTGGGTGAAACTATAGGTTTTCTTACGGTTTCCGGGCTTTTGTTGGTTATTGGTGGTATTCTTATTAGTAATATGAATAGTTTGGCCGATTGATTTTTTTTTCTACCTTTGCCTTCCCAAATTATGGTACCCTGGCCGAGTGGTTAGGCAACGGTCTGCAAAACCGTCTACAGCAGTCCGAATCTGCTGGGTACCTCTGGAGAGGCCGACTGAAAAGTCGGTCTTTTTTTTTTGTGCATATTCCGGCAAGCGCCGACAAGGCAATGGGGGCATTGTCCATCCTCAGTCGCGCAATCTCTCTCTGGCTGATATTCTTCTTTTTTTAGTGCATGTGCGGATAAGTGCAGCCAAGGCAATGGGGGCATTTTCCATCCTCAGTCGTTTCACTCCCTCCGGCTGAGATGCCCCCATTTGCCTTGTCTGCACTTAGTTAATGCACTAAACAATTCTTAATGTGTTTTCATCCCAAGTTTTTTGCGCTCCCTGCGGCTGAGATGCCCACATGGCTTTGTCGGCGCTTAGTTTTATGCACTAAAAATTCTGACTGTGTCAATCTTCAGTCGGCTCTCTCCTTCTGGTAAAAGTCTGTATTAGTGGGTGCCCAAACCCTCCCTTGCAAGCATCCTCAAATTCCACACCTAGATCTACTTCTTCCACACTTTTGCTCAACTATGTTTTTTACCTTGTCGGCGCTTAGTTTTATGCACTGAAAAATTCTGACGGTGTCTATCTTCAGTCGGCTCTCTCCCTCCGGCTGAGATGCCCTATTTGCCTTGTCTGCACTTAGGTTTTATGCACTAAATACATCAAAACGTAGTTCTGTCTTCAGTCGGCTCTCTCCATCCGGCTAATAAACATACTAATGTCTTAAAATCCATTTTGTTGATAACTTGGGTGTAAAATATATTATTTTCAGTTATTAGTGTATAATATTTTATTTATATTTGAAAGCCAAAAGATTACAAGAGGGGATTCGGTTGGTTTGAATTGATTTGATTGCAGCGGGAGAAAAGCCGAATTCGAGGCCAGCTTTAGATTTCTAGTCACATTTAGCAGAAGATTTATTAGCAGAATTATATACAAAAGCACCACTATGTATATTATACGCATATAAGAGCGTTATGCCCTATTTAAAGGAAGAACGAATGTTTATAGGAAGACAATATGAATTAAGTAAAATAGAAGACTTTGTTTTTAATTCAAAGAAGCGTCTTCTATACATTTATGGTAAACGTGGTATAGGGAAAACTGCTCTTATTAATCAATTCATTCAAAAACATAGTGCTATTCTGGATAATAAAGTACTTACTATCCACGGGTTTGCAACATTTGATTCTAATGACCAAATTACATTACCAAATACAGAGATATTAGTAGTTGATAGTTTTTATCAAGATATAAAATGGGGTGAGTATTCAGTAGGATCTCCAGAAATGATGCTAGATAATATTGTTGATTATTCAAAAGCGGATAAAATCATTGTTCTTTCACCAGAAGAGCCTACATACATTGAATCAAAGCTAGTAGAGAGCAGTGAATTTTTGGAAATTCAACCCCTAACGAACCAAGAATTAGATAATTTATTCCTACAAGCTTTTAATAATATCCCTAATTTAATCCTTGATGAATTCTACTTGTACTTTGAAAATAATCCTCGTTCAATTCTAACGGCATTAAACTACTATAAACATTCAAGCTTTGAAAAGGGAATTGATTTCTTGAATTTCTTAAGTAGACCAATAAAACAAAGTGGCCTTATTGATATATATGGTAATCCACTAAGTTCTACATCAGATGAAACCAAATTAATTGCTCAAACAATAAAGGTAGTCAACCACTCATTAGTTGAAAGGGTAAATTACAATCCAAGTTTAATTTTTGAGATATCTTCAAGAAAATTTGAAGAACTTGTTGCAGAACTTTTAGAAAAGGAAGGATTTAAAGTCAATTTGACAAAACAAACACGTGACGGAGGAAAAGATATTTTTATTGCCCAGAAAAATAATCTAGGTAACTTTTTGTATTATGTAGAATGCAAGCAATTTTCACTTGAGAATCCGGTTGGAGTAAATTTGGTAAGAGAACTATATGGAACAATTTCAGCAGATAGAGCGACTGCTGGACTATTGGTTACTTCCTCTTACTTCACAAAAGACGCAATTTCTTTTACTCAAAATATTCAACATCAACTTAGCCTTAAAGGGTATATTGACTTGAAACAATGGATAAGCGATATTTGTAAGAATATAAACAGTGTATAACAACAGCTATGCCCAATAGCCTATGAATGAATAACAAGAAGCATCGAACCCCTAGAAAAATTGCACCGGTTGCGGTGACGAACCCTGCAAAACGGCTAATGGGTATAGCTGCAAACCGATAGACGCCATATTATAACCTGTAGATTTTGGTTAATAAAATTGTGAATTAGGCATCTAGGAGAAATAACCAGTCTCAGAACTGGTGCTGTATTCTTGTACGATTTTATATATTAATTTGATTATGATCTAGTTTTATTAACTTCCATTATTAACAAAGACAATCCGTGGTTTTAACTAACAGTACATTAACAAACATTTTTATATGTCACTACCTCATTTCAATATCTTTTATTCATGGCAATCATATGTTGGAGGTCATGCCAATAGGTCGTACATTAGACAAAAAATCAACAAATTCATTGAGAGTAATAAGGGAAAATACGAAATAAAAGTAGATGAAGACTCAAGAGATATTCCAGGGTCATCAGACATACCTGAAAATATCCTAAAGAAAATAGCAGAATGTGATATTTTTGTTTGTGATATAACTCCTGTAACGCGAATTACTACTCAAGATGATAGTATTAGGGATATTCCAAATCCAAATGTAATGTTTGAGCTTGGTTTCGCTGTAAGTCATATTGGTTGGGAAAGAATTATCTTGGTACTGAATACACACTATGGCAGTAATGATTATGTTCCTTTTGATATTTCAAAACATAAGATACTGTGTTATAAAAAGGAAGATGGAAATGGAAAATCAGAAAATTCATTAGATTTTACAATCTCCTTAAATTCTATCATTGATAATTACAGCAATATTATAAAAAATGCGCGAGACTTCGATTACATTCGTCACGACACAATGATATTTAATAAATTAATGTCGTTTAGATCAGAAAGAGAATTTATAAACAGTATAAAGAATTTTGAAGGGTCATATCGTTATTCTAAATGGGATCGTAACGGTTGGAACCATTTTCAATATTTTCACGAATATGCTGAAAATAAATTCATTAATTCAGAACTCAATGAGAAATTTACAGATTTATCAAAATCGATTGAACAATTACATTCAGATACTGCCGGTTTAATTTTTACAACCAATGATAGGAATTGGGAGTATGAACAGCCTGACAAAGTTTATAGTGAAATAGAGTTGGAACAAATTCAGCAAACACAATTATATGCTTTAAGAAAGTTACCTTATCCAGTAAGTGATTCCGATAAAGATGTTACAGCATATTATGAAAAATCAGAAGTCGAAGAAAAGACAATAAAAAAATCGTGCAAGAATGTTATTGAAAAATATCATGATTTTCGAATAGCTATTAAAAAAACACTTGTGATTTAATGTATATTTGATGTACGGTGAATCTAATGGATATTAGTTAATTGTTCCATTTTTCCCAATTTTTAAATATCCTCTTTTCTCATCGATATATTACGACCAATATAAAAGATAATCATTTAAATTATAGTTATATTATTACGATAAAAAAACCGCCGCCTATAAATAGGACTTTATGTGGCATGCAATGCCCAACTTGAAGTCCATGTTGAACTACATCCCATACAGTTTTTGCTATGGACTTATCAACGGATTTCTGTTTTTCAGTTTTATATTTCATGAGCTAAAGCAGGTAGCCACCCCGTCAAAGGCATAATCTGGACAAATTTCTTTTACCGGATTCCTATTCCTAAAGATTTTTCTTTCACGGAAGAGCTAGTGTTTCCCGATTTTTACCCGATTTGGGCAAAAGGAACTTTACCCACAAAAAATGCAGATTCCAAAAGAGTCTCCTGATGTTATATCCGTTCGGCTCCCGCCTGTGAGTATATACGGCAGGAGATCTTATCACTGGCACCTCTTCTATCCTGCGTATATTCCCCTGCTTGCAAAACGGACACAGACAGATGTCAAAGCAGGTAAGCCGTTTCAACCTCTGGTGTGCAGTTTCTGTAGCCCAGACATTGATTGTCATCTTGGGGTTTCCCTGACTCTTCTTCTTTAATGCCGTGCCCTGCTGATGGATATTCCATACCATCTTATCATGACGAATCTGTGAGGAAGGATATGCATGCAGAACCTTCTGAGGAACTCCTCCACATCGAGGGTTATGGGTTTCAGTCTTGCACCGTCTGTGTAATCCTTGTGCAAGAAGGTCACAATCCGGTCATTGATTTTAATTATCCTTTGGTTTGTGATGGCTACCATGTAGAAGTAGATCGCCCGTTTGTTTTGACCAAGGAGTCGATAATAGTAGCGAAGGCCTAAACAGCATGTTTAAAATTGTTCAGGGATTGCCATTTGGCAGACAGAGCCAGAGCTGTGAGATGCTCGTTGATCTCGTCATCGGCAATTAGCTCCGGCAACCTCCCGAAATGCAGGGAGATGACTGCTACACGGCGGATGTAATTGTGAAGGGTGCTTTTGCTTTGACCCCGTAAAACCACCTGCTGCTGAAGCTTCTGGAAGACACGGTCGAACCCTGGAACGCATTCCATTGCCCTCTCAATAACGGTTGATTCTGACTTTTTTCTCATACGGCATTACTTTTTAAGTTTGTACTGCCGTAAAGTTCATCAAATCAGAATTTATGCTTAATTTTATTCGCTGAAAAACTATCCCGGGAGGGATTTAGTTCAACATGTGGTATAGTTAATAAGGGCTTCAGTGGATTTCAGGGCGTAGTAACACGCTCCAAAATTTGCTGTAACTTGATAGGTAAAAAGCCCGCAATCCCTTACTAACCATACCGCCATCCGTTATGTAAATAAGACACTACAAAATAATATAAGACATGAATTATCTACATTACGAATTTAATTTAACAAGCAACGACGTTGTCGTTGTTACTTTAGACAAGCAAGCAAATGTCAGATTAATGGATAGTGCAAATTATCAAAATTATAGATCTGGCAGACAACACACTTATTATGGCGGGGGGGCGACTAGATCACCTGTTCGCCTAAGTCCTCCGCATTCGGGGTTCTGGCATCTCGTTATAGACACTGGAGGATACGCTGGGACGGTAAAAGCTTCTGTAAAAGTTGTAAAAGGATAACAACATGGCAAAAAAAACAAATAGCTCTGACTTTTCACCCGAGATAAAAAGAGCAAGGATAGATTGCCTTAATATCTATGAAATATCTGAAGGTGAATTAGAAATATTAGAGAAAGGTTCTCCTGGTTCAATATTTTTAAATTTTGCTATATTTCTCATTGGTTCAGCATTTACGCTTCTGGTTGCTATATTAACGACAGACATAAAATCAAATAATACATATATAATATTTGTTGTCTTGACAGTAATTGGTCTATTATCAGGACTCTTACTCTTGTTTTTGTGGTACAGAAATAATAAATCAATTTCAAGACTAATCGAAATCATTAGGAGTAGATTACCAAGGGAAGAAATTCCACAACTTTTAGAGCGTAATGATGACAAATGAACACAGCATATAACAAAAACTATATGTCAATTGGGATTTCGGTGCGGACAACAAAGTTCACAGCCAGCAACAACGGTATCGGGGTTCGACAGGAAGGCAACTCGCAAACCCCAACTGCATATAGTTCCGTTCGTTAGGGGCAAGTGTAAAAAACGACACAGCAGACAATTTGCTACATAAAGACAAAAACGAAAAACTAAATAATGCAACAGCCGACGCACAAAACAGCACATTTGCAAACCATACAAGCCGACAAACAACCAACGTTTGCAAAGGGTTCACGCTCACAGATTATTTCCACATTATGACAAAGAAAACAGGAAGGAATGACCCTTGCCCATGTGGTAGTGGAAAAAAATATAAGAATTGTTGTATTGATTCAAATAAAAATTTTGATTTTACACCCAAGTTGAGTGCAAAGAAGTATAAAACATTTGAATTTATTGAGTCAAATAATTCTGCCCCATTATTAGATTTTATAATTGGACTTCAATTGCAACCAAATAATCACGGGAAAAATATAAGAATTGAAAAGATAGCAACACATATTGTCACAAACATAAATAATAAACAAAATGGTGATTTGAAATCGTTTAAGAAGCATCTTGATGATGAGTTTAATTATGATATGATGGAAGATTTACCAGAAAATCTTTTTTGTGAAAATGTAGTTTTTTATGGTGGAAATTATACCGTTTTCTCTGGCATTTACGGTTATGCTGTTGAAATATTTAAAAACTTAACTGAGACTATTTTTACTCAAAAAAGCAACTTGCCCGACAAATTTAAAAATCATGTTTATAGTGGAATAACGCTAATCCTTGAATTAGGTGAAATACTAGCAAAAAAATATAATATCGGGGGGGGCATCAAAGGTGCAGAAGGTGATTCAAAGTTTGATTATTCTTTTGATGTATTAGATACATCATTCAGTTACAATGATATTTATAGAATTTGCTTAAATCATAATATTGACCCCGGGATAATTAAAGACTTTATGATCTCACCAAATGAAAAAAGATTTTCATTTGATGACCCAGATTTAAATCCTTTACTATATTCTCCAATCGTTCTTTTTAAAAATAGGTTCTACTTTGTTTTGGTTTCCAATCAAATAAATGCTTTAAACGAATTTATTATTCGATTGAGTAATGAGTATAAATGCAACAAAGAATTAGTTGAACTTTATCATTCTAGGCTTTGGCATGAGCATTGGGGGGCATGCGATAAAATGGGATGGCAATTAACAGATATTAAGATTCCAGAAAATACCAATTCAAGTATTCTAAAGGAAAGAATTTTTCAATTTGACACAAATAGAATAGCTTATACTTGTTATTTGCATAATGACAGTATTGAGGATAAATTTCATGCAAGTCCTTCAATTGGCATTGACTTTGACTTAAATCAGAGAACTAGAGACGTTATTTCGGAACTTAAAAAAGACCCAACATTTAAGGATTCCAAATTTTTCTCATTAATTAGTTATGAAAATATGGGGCGTACTATGTTATTAATGCTTGAAGGACCTCAAGAAAACGAACTACGCCTGACTATTCCAATTCATCAGTTTATTTTATTATGTGCGTCAGAAGAATGGCACAATTTAAGTCTTTGGAAATATGCTAAGTCTTATGAAATATTCTCAAAAACCACACAAACGACTTTAACAGATACTTTAGACCTATATTCAATATATAAATCAAAGGACGACAGCTTTTATTTTGGAGATGATGTTCGACCGAATTTTTTAACAGTTGTCCCTGGTGATGGAAGCAGATTAATAAAAGACTCAAAGATAGAGAAAGACACTCATGGCATTTTAGCTACGGTTGATGGGAGGAATGCATATATTCCATCTGAGAGATATGCAGATTATGCTCCACTATACAAACCATTGTACAGTTTTGAACAATACTCAATTTGTTTAAAGGTTTTTGATTTTCCAATATGGATAGTTAATCGCCAAGCCGAGAATAAGAAAATGTTTTTTCAAGTGCGAAATTTTGCAGAGGCTATAGCATTCTGGCTTTACAAACTTACTCCTCAAATATCAACTACATTAAATTCTAACATCTCGGACACTTTTGAAATAAACATTATTCTTGAAAAGGCACTTTTTGAAGATAATAAAACTAAGGACATTGTCGAAAATTCTGAGGACAAACAATATAGTTTTAATATAAATGGGAGTAGTATAGAGATTGATATCCCATTTTCAAGAATGAAAACATTCATTGGGAACTCAAATTCTGGAGAAAGGGAATTGATGAGAGCCTTATTATCAGCATTTAATCTTGTAAACGGTATCAATTTCTCTCCTAAGTTCATAAATCAGAGTATTGATATCGCGATACCTTTAGGTAATGCAAAAATGATTCTATTATCGGATAGTCAAAATGACCCATTGATTGACAATAGGTGGTTAGTGAAACCATTCTATATAAGCAATTCAGAGATAGAAAGAATATTAGATGAAATCTCTTCATTAATTGAAAAGACAAAAAAAATACCTATAACAATTGAAAGAGAAGAAGATAAAAAAGAACTTTTCAATACTGCAACTCAAATATTAATAAAAACTCTTACCGAAGAAATTAAAGTCTTTGAGTTTGAGTTTTTATTAGACTCACTAGTTCAAATACATGAATCTTTAGTATGGGAAAGAGAGCACAATAAAACAATTATCCCAGCCCAAATATTGTGTTTTGGTGATTTGGAAGGCCAATTAAAAGAGATACAAGAGGATGAGAATAAACTTGTACAAACGTCATTAGCTACAAGATGCTTAATTGAATACATTGCAGCACAACCTCCTAAAGGTTCAGTAAAAGCAAGTTTTGATGATATTGACAGATTATTAGCTATAATGCATGAAATAGCAAATTATGGTTTTTTAAGCGATGCGATTCATTTTAAACTTGCAAATCCCACAATTGGAAAATTGAAATCAGGTAGAATCGGTATTTCTAGAGAATTCTTTGATGAGAAACTTAAACCATTTTCCGAAGCCCATACGAAGGAAGAAGTTGATGGATATATTGAAAGTTTTGAAAATAGATTTGAAATCTCAAATTATTCGGCGAGAAGTGAAACTGAAAAAACGACTGAAGATAAGGAGCTGTCAAGAATTGATAATGCATTTCTCTCAGATTGGGGAATTAGCTATTTAAACATTTATAAATTTTGTTTTTCTTGTTTCATGTTATGTATTGAAGGTGAAAGTTCAGCAATTTCAATTGAAGAAAATGAATTAATAAAAAAATTAGTTAATGAATTTAAACTCCCAGAAAATGAGGTAATTGCAGGTATTGGGCGTTTCTCAATATTTAAAAGAACTGATTATCTAAAAGCCCCTGATGGGTACAATGACAATGAAGTTTTCCCTTGGAAATATAACCGTGAATTCAGTTTTGCTAGAAGATTCATTATTAAATATAAAAATGAAAGGGGAGAATCAATATTGACGTGGGGTTTCAGGAACGCTATTTCTGCTCAAAAACAACTTGGGTACTTATTGCATGAGGGGAAACTTACTAACGGGGGGAAGAATATTGAAAAGTTACTAGGAACTTTTCGAGAAAAAAAAGGAAAAGAATATCGCGACAAAGTAAAAGACTGGCTTAAGCAGAATAAAAATTTAAATGTAATAGATTATGAAGTTGATATTTCTCCTAATGGTCATTTACAAGCAGATAAAAAGTATGGTGATGTTGACATTTTAGTGCTTGATACCAAAACAAATATTGTTTGGAGTCTTGAATGTAAAGACACTAATAAGGCTAAAAACATTCATGAAATGAAGAAAGAAATGGACAATTATCTTGGTCGTGAAGGAGGAGAAGGAATGATAAAAAAGCATATTGAAAGGCATAATTGGTTAGACAACAATAAGGATAAGATATGTGCATTCTTGAAAATCAAGGAGCATATTACCGTTGTTTCATATATTTTGACTTCTGAAGTTATACCAACTACATATATTAAAGCGGAAGAATTATTAATGCCAATAATTGCCTTCCCTGATTTGAAAAGAGAAGGAATAAAATTGTTATATCCAGCGCACTAAGCCATGCACATTAAGCAAACGCACATGTCTGACACACAGTCAAATTTGATTAAAGAGCATGTCTCTCAACGCACAGGACACTTACATGAGTAGCAAATTGAAAGAAAAATGATGGAAAACAAAGAACGCCAGCCCCTAATAAATAGGACTTTATGTGGCATGCAATGCCCAACTTGAAGTCCATGTTGAGCTACATCCCAGACAGTTGGCTATGGACTTATCAACGGATTTCAGCTTTTCAGTTTTATATTTCATGAGCCAAAGCATGTAGCCACCTCGTCAAAGGCATAACCTGGACAAGTTTTTTTGCAGGATTCCTATCCCTAAAGATTTTTCTTTCTCGGAAGAGCTAGTGTTTTCCGATTTTTACCCGATCTGGGCAAAAGGAACTTTACCCACAAAAATGCAGATTCCAAAAGAGTCTCCTGATGTTATATTTGCACGGCTCCCGCCTGTGAGTATATACTGGCAGGAGATCTTATCCGTGGCACTTCTATCCTGCACATATTTCCCTGCTTGTAAAACGGACACAGACAGATGTCAAAGCCGGTAAGGCGTTTCAACCTCTGTTGTGCAGTTTCAGTAGCCCTGACATTGATGGCCATCTTGGGGTTTCCCTGACTCTTCTTTAAAGCCCGTGCCCGGCTGCTGTATATTCCTTATCTTGACGAACCTGTGAGGAAGGATATGCATGCAGAATTAGTGAGTACCCAAACCCTCCTATGCAAGCATCCTTCAAATTCCACACCTAGGTATGATTTTTCCACACTTTTGCTCAATTATGATTTTTAAGCTTGTCGGCGCTTGTTTTCGATGCACTAAATAACTCTCACTGTATGTCTATCTTCAGTCGGCTCACTTCTTCCGGCTAATAAGCCATACTAATATATTAAGATCAATTATGTGGAAAACTTTAATGTAAAATATATTATTTTCATTTATTAGTGAATAATATTTTATTTATATTTGAATGCCAAAAGATTACGAGAGGGGATTTGGGTGATTTTGATTAATATGATTGCAGAGGGAGCAAAGCCGAATTCTTGGCCAACTTTAGATCTCCAACCACATTTAGCAGAAGATTTATTAAGGAAATTATGTACAAAATACCACAACACCTCGGGTTACAGAGGGCTTGATGTATTTTTTATGCATATATAAGAAAGTTAGCGGTTATGCTAAAAAATGACACAAGACAATTATCTAATAAAAAAAAATAAATTATATGGAAAATTCTTTAGTCTTTCAATCTTCACCGAGAGTAACGATTGCAACTAACACATTTATTAATGTGCCGATAATTTTGCGATACGAAGACATTAATTTAATTGAAATTATCAGACAAGAAGGGTTAGGTTTTACTACTCAAATTCCAATTTATCATCAGGACGGGACTTATTTAGCGAAAGTGACTGGAAACCGAATGTATTTAACAAAGGATGGCGAAAAAGTTGGATTAAAAATTGAGAAACACGAAGGTCTTTGGGTTTGCTCGATGGATAAAAAGACCTTGTTTGAAATTAAGCAACTGACTGGAGATTCATTTAAGACTACAGCAGAACTATACACTCCTGATGGTTACTTTGTTAAATGCACGGATAATCCATCTCCAAGTTTAATAGATTTACAAGGGAATTCGTTAAAGGTTGGAGGTATTATTATGTCGGGTAATGTTTTTAGTGGTTGTAAGATAGGGGTTTGGTTGAAGAAAGATGGAGCATGTATGATTGGAGTTAATGGATAGATAAAAAAGCACAAACCGCTAACAGTGCATATATTTTATTGGGGGTTGAATAGCTAACATTAAAGTAATTGCATTAAATTAGCTCCTTAACATGGGATAATGAATTGCTTCGAAATCCCCCAACAAAACATATGCGAAACGTTCTTGGCAAGTATATAAAGATTCAAACAAGACATTATTATTGAACAACGGAAAAATGGAATTCAAACTTAGACCATGGATAAAAAGTGATTTAGAAAGCGTGATAAATCACGCCATTAATAGCAATATTCTTAAATATATGACCGATGGATTTCAAAATAATACGGACAAATGGAAATCTTATATTGAGTATGCTATACAAGACAATTCAACTCTTTACCTAGCCATTGAAAAAAAGCCAAGCAGTTGGCGGAATTGGAATAAGTCCTAAGAAGGATGTAATGAGAAAAAATGCAGAGCTTGGATATTGGTTAAGCGATGAATATTGGGGGTAAGGAATTATGACAAGAGCAATAAAGGAAATTGTGATAATTGCATTTGCGAATTGTTATGCAACACCATATGAGACTAATTTTACGTCACGCCGAATTCTTGAAAAGACTGGATTTGCCCTTGAAACACGATTTGAGAAGGTAATGTTCACAAATGATTAATTAATTTATGCAATAAGTAGAAAGGAATAAATGCCAGCCGCACATTAAAGCACATATGGTTTTTTCCAACATACAAAGCCCAAATTAAAAACCAAAAGAGCCTGAATTTTGTCAACGCACATTAGAATATAAAATAAATGAACGAAGAAACAATATTAGCAAGTGGAGAAAGAGCAGCAATAGGAGGCTATTTGCCTCAATTTGACGAATTTGCTTGGTTTGTTTATTTGAATCTAATAAACAATAAACTTGAGTGGATAAGAGTTGCGGACCCAAAAGCTGAAAAACTTGACGATATTCAATTCTCTACGTATTCGGAACTTCACGCTTATCAAGTAAAATGGACTATTGCAGATGCTAATATATCCTTTACAAATTTCGCTGAACTAATACCTCTTATAACATCTAGCTGGAAAAGCTTGAAAATAAACAACCCAAGCAAAAAAGTAATACCACATTTAATAACTAACAAACCAGTTTCCTCTCGTGATAGCTTGAAAGATGGAGATACTAAGATAGGTTCATTTGAAGATTTTATTTCTGAGGTATGGGTGAAATTAAAATCAAACCACACGATTGATGAAAAATGGAATCCAATCATTGCGGAATGCCAAAAGAAATCAAACCTTGATGACACCGAATTTAAAGAGTTTGTCGGTGTTTTTGATTTTCAACCAGATTACAAACAGAAACAGTTTAGTGTCGGAAATACTCGATACTCCAAAGAAGACGAAGATCTACAACAAATTAGCCGATTTATTATCGAAAAAATTGCAAGTTCAGAAAGATGCGTTCAATTCAATCGGCAAGAAATAATAAAAGAATTAAGTTGGGCTGACAGATTTAAAACAGTTTTCAATCATGAATTAATTGTTGATAGACAAAGATACCAACCTATTCAATCTACAATCGATTTATTGAATTCAAAATTGTCCGAACACCAAAGCGGATATTTATTTTTGCAAGGTAGTCCAGGTTCTGGCAAATCAACTTTATTAAATCAATGGTCAAAAGGTGTAAAATCAAGAATTTTAAGATACTATGCTTTTGATTTTGTCAATCCATCTTCTCATCTAAATTTTTACGAACGAGGAAATGCTACTCATCTTTTCTTTGATTTAGTTTTTCAATTAAAAGAAGCAGGAATTTATAAAAGAGATATTCTCCCTTATAGAGATTTACTTTTCCTGAAAGATGTATTCAATGAGCAACTAAAAGCTGTTGGGGAAGACTATATGACAAGTGGTCAGTCTACTATAATAGTAATAGATGGATTAGACCATGTGCCAAGAGAATACAAATCGACAACAAATAGTTTCTTACGTGAACTGCCATTACCATCTTCTCTTCCTGAAGGAGTTTTTATCATTTTAGGAAGTCAAACATACGACCTTGATGACATTCTATATGAAATTAAAGCAGAATTTAAAAAAGGCGAAAGAACCATTCAAATTGATTCTCTAAAAAAAGAAGACGTTTATAAATACATTAGCAATCTCAATACTTCAATTCAACTTAGTGATACTCAAAAATTACAGGTATTTGAAAAGTCACAAGGGCATCCTCTATATCTGTCCTATTTAATGGGAAAAATTATTGAATCAGATTCATGTGATGATACAATAAACTCTTTTGAAGTAATTGACGGAAGTATTGAAACCTATTACAAAAAGATATGGAATCCAATTCAACAAGAGGAACCCTTAATACATTTCTTAGGATTAATTGCACGAATTAATGGTTTAATCAATCTTCAATTCGTTCAAGAATGGGGGATCGACAGAAGTGTATTAAAATCATTTAGAGACAAAGCCAAAGTGTTGTTTAATGAAACTGAAAATTCTTTGTCATTCTTTCATAATTCATTCAAACAGTTCCTTCTTTATCACACTTCATTAAATTATTTGACAAACGAGTTTGACCTAAATGAAAACGTTAAATACCACAACCAGCTTGCAGGTTATTATTTGAAATCGATTGTTGAAAAATCATGGAAACAAAATCACCATCTTTTTCAAGCAAAGGAATATGACAAGTACGTTTCGGAAGTTACACCAGATAATTTTATCGCTCAATTATTAGATTTCAGACCTATTGAAGAAATAAAACAAGATGTGAAATTAGGAATTGAAGTAGCCCGACAAACTAAGGACATCAATACGCTTGTACGGTATTTATTTTCGTTAGCTGAAATAGAAAGAAGACAGTTTAATATTGACCCTGCTTCATTTACAGACGAATTTTTAGTCATAGGAAAACCTGATATAGCAAGGAATTATCTGAGAACAGGAAATATTCTTCATTGTAGTAATTCTTACGCATTAAAGGCTTCTCGCTTATTTATCCATTACGGGTATAAACCCGAAGGGGCAACTCTATTCAATTTAGCTTATCCAGATATTATTACAGTTTCAGGAATTACTATTAATGATTCACATCGGTATGATGAAATAAGAGACGATCTAGAAGAATGGATTTATACTGTACCATACTTCGAAACAACAGAAAATATTTTATCGAAAATTGAGAAAATCGTATTCACTGAGGATACACGTTCAAATAGATTTGATGAAAATGAATCGGATTTGCATCTGAGATTAATTTCCAACCTTGGTTATAGTTTAATTGAACAAAACAAATGGGATGATTTTAATGCTGTTTTAGATAAAATAGGAGTTACTGAGTCGAAAGAAAGAAATACGCTATTTCAGCTTATTCAAAACAGCATTGAACATTGTATAGAATTAAAAGACAATAGTCGTGCAAACGAATATCTGTCATTATTGACAACTCATTTTACAAAGGAAAAAACTAAACCAATTAGTAAAATATACATTGCCGATTTAGTTTATAAAGTCACACAAAATATTGCCGAAACAATTAGTTGGATTAAAGATATTGAACAGCCATTAAATCTAGGCAATGACCCACTAAGATATAATGGTTCTTTGGAACCTTTTATTCCATTAATCAAACTCAATAAGCTCCTTAATTTATGTGGAGAAGGAGTTGCTATCACATCTTCAATACCATCTGCTAAAAAAGATTCCGATGAAGAAGTTTTTGTGGAATTTGAAAGAATGCTCTGTCTTACAACTCAAATTTTGACTGATGGTATTTTGCAAAGCCCAATATGTCAAAATATTACTAAAAGAGCATTTCCGATTATTAGCTTTTTTTATAAAGATGTTTCTCACCGAAATAGCTATTGGTATCAACTTACACAATCTAAAGGGGAATACTTTAACTTCTTAATTTCTGCTGTTTCACAGCATGGTACAGAAATTATAGAAACATTAGGTGACTATTTGTTCAATGAGTTTGCTGACAAACCTCAATATTGGAACTCAACCGACCAACGTAAAATCGTAAAATCATTATTAATAAATGGTTTTAACCCTAACAAGGCAAAAGCACAGTTGGGCAGATTAGAAAATTCCATGTTAGAAAACCGGGATATTGACGGTCGTGTTACCGAATGTGTAGCCCACTCAAAAGTGTGGCTTGTTTTAGGAGAATTTGAAATAGTAGAAAAATGGCTTAAACAAGCCATTCAGGAATCTATTGGAGTTGGTTACAGAAAAGACTATCAATTTAGCACATGGATTGAGTGGTTAAGAAAAATCAATATCAAAGACCCGTCAAAAGCTTCTGAAAGAATCAAATGGTTCTTATCACATCTGAACTGCATAAAGGAAACGACAGAAGGAAGAGCTTATTGGAGAGCTTCCAAAGAATTATTGGAAGTAGCATACGAACATAATTTGAATGATGGACTTGAACAGACTATCTGGCAATTAACAAATGATTTAGTTGATTTTCGAGATTCAATTACTCTTTTTATCAAGCACTATGTAGCTCGAACAAAACATGAAGAAGAACTCAAGAGCATAATTCAACTTTATGTTGGTTTATATATGCTTCTTTCAGAATCGGCCAATTCTTCGTTGCTTAAAAATATTTTAGATAAAGGTTTTGAACTTTTAGAGAAAGATTTTTTTGAAAAATATGTGCCATTAATTATTTCAGCAATAAACACTAAGGCATACGAAGAAAACAGACATTATTTACTTTTTGAAATTGATGAATTCTTTAAATCACATGAAATAAAAATCACTGATTATTATTCTGATTTCAAAATATCTACTAAAATTGGAAGAGAGGATTCATCATCTGCCAACACATTAACTCTAAAAAATAATAATGAAAGAATTGATGAAAGTGAAGTGTTGAAACACATAACAAATTATGATGATTTTAAAAAAATAATACAGGAAGAAGACCAAGCTAATTCTTACTTTAATTGGTCGAAAGTTATTGATAAAATGGCTCTGAAACTGACTTCACTACAAATTAGTGAAGTTGCCAATATTGTTAAAGTTGTAAGAAGAGAATCGGACTTCTATGCTAAACTAAGTGAAATTGCTTTGGAAATTGGAGATAATGAACTCGCTGAAAGTTTAGCAAATAAAAGCCTTGAATTATCAAGTGAATCTGGTTGGGTAAAATTTTATGATGGGGGAACAAGAATTAATGCCTTTAATGCTTTGAAAAAAGTTAATCCAGCACAATCCGCTGACAAGGCATTTGAAGTATTTGCTCATGATATTATAAGCGGAAATTATTCGAGTTCATATATTGAGCATCTTGGCGATATAGTTCCCTTAATAACGGAAAACTATATTGAGGAAGAAATTTGGGTTGAGATATTTGGTTATCTGCAAAGGCTGATGTCTAATAGCAAACCTGCTGAAGATTTACCTTCGCTTCAATCAATAGAAAAACCAATTTTTGAAACGTTGATAGATTATTTAATGTTTCTGTCAACGAATCCTGTTTTATTAATTCGGGAAGAATCTATTCTGGTATTAGCAAAATACATCAATCAAAACAATGACTACGCTTTATCGGCTTTGCTAAACGGACGAATGGATGAATACTCATCTATGGATGTTATTATGACGTTGAGAGAACTAAATTCTCCAAGGATTAATGATATCATGCCAATAGTTCAAAACATAGCTTTATCAAATGACTACTTACTAAGAGAAAACGCAAAACAAATTTTGAATGAGTTACGTGAAGATATTCCTACCTATAAAAATATTGACTTACCAACCATATATTCTTTGCATCTTCCCGAACCTAAAACATTAGGGATTAATAAAGTGGTTGACCCATATTTTCCAGATGTCGATATTACCAATCCGAAAGACTTAATACAACCATTTGAATTTTTAATCAGAGTATTATCAAAAGAATCTGGCATTGACGAGTCCAATCTCATCTATAGAACTCACTCTATTATGAAAGAAATTGGAAACGAGGAGGAATGGACTGTTGAATACGAAAAGAAACTTAGAAATCACTTAGAAGAAATTTATCTAAAATATTCTTACCCAAGACCAAGAGTTATTGCAGCCCAAAGAGCAATAATGCACGTCACAAATGAATTAATAGATTCACGAACGGTTGATGACGAAAACTTTCAAGACTTATTTATTTCACATGATTATGCAGTTTCTCATTTTAATGAAATTGCGAAACCAGATTTCATTCAAACAGTTAAAGAAAGAGATTTTGGAGGAGTTGGTAGTGATTGGTTAGAAAGAATCAGTGAATCGAAAAGGCTAAACGAATCATTGTTGAGCTATAATGAAAACTTCAAAATCATAGCAGAATACAATCAAGTTAAAAATCTAGATTGGGACTCTCCAACTGAAGAATATATGTATCAAATAGCTGTTAATGATATATTAGACAAAGACGACAATTATATTTTTGGTTCAGTGTTTCACCAATTAAGCAGCAATTATCATAACTTAGGAGGAGGAGGTCATTTTATCATTGTAATCAGGGATCATAGATTTAATCAATTTGACATAAAATCCAAATGGATTGCTATCAACCCTGTTTTAGCAAGATATTTAGGATGGGAACCAGATTCCACTAAATTGTTTGCTTGGAAAAATTCGAAAGGAAAATTAATGGCAGAATCAATTTATTGGTCAAATGGAAATATACAGTTGTCCGATCGCAAAGATGGAGAAGTTGGGGCAGGTTGGTTTGTGACTGTTTCAAAAGATGGATTAGCACAAATTAGGTCAATTGAGAAAAACTTGTTTTTACAAAAGAAATTGATGAGAACGAAATATGAAGACTCAACTTTAATGACTAGAGATATTTTCCGCGGAGTAAAAATATAATTATGATACCTACCCTTCGTAGCCACATACATTGCCAAGCCGTACAAAAAAACGACCGAGAAACCTACGGACGAAAAAGAACACCGAACCGATAACAGCCTGAATGTGACAATTGCGGGTGAAGTGTAAGCATCCGATAAAACCCATATTGTAGGTAGTGTTTAAGCTTTTTATTTTTGTTTTAAAATTGAAAGCCATGACACTTGAAGAATATAACTTATTAGAGCAGGAACTGATTAATTCGGGACTGGACAACAAAAGTTTTCTGACGTCAAGAGGGATAAAGCTTCACAAGTATTACTACTGGAAGCGCAAGTCAAGAGATCTTAAAGAGGATCCTTTGCAGACAGAGGGTCAGTTCCTCCCCATCGATGTCCATACCGGGGGATTAATCAAAGCCTCAAAACGTGGCAAAGGCATAAAACAGCCATTCATAACCCATGGAGAGATAGAAATAGAGCTCCGCACGCCTTCCGGGGCAGAACTTCGCATCCGTGGCATCATGGACTCATTAATGGTAAGCACCATCATAGCTTCAACCGGAGGCCGGCGCAAT
>Ga0074193_1001646_pt1 | contig 25479 bp, 22 predicted proteins | sample EPASupsiteHSE605_FD_64523 | JGI IMG/M metagenome (GOLD analysis project Ga0074193, IMG submission 64523) | Bioremediated contaminated groundwater from EPA Superfund site, New Mexico - Sample HSE6-05 | ecosystem: Environmental > Aquatic > Deep subsurface > Groundwater > Contaminated ... | reverse complement strand
TATATAAAACTTCAGACGATGTGCTGAGATTTTCAAATTTCGGCGGTTCGCGGTGAATCGCATAGGTTTTATCTCTGTTTACCGCGGGCAGTCCATCAATCGCGTTTCCGATAACATTAAAAAGACGACCGTTGATCTGATCGCCAACGGGCATAGCAATTGGTTGACCGGTATTTACAACCGTCATACCGCGCGACAGACCGTCGGTTGCATCCATGGCGATGGTACGCACCGTGTTTTCGCCAATGTCCTGCTGACATTCCAGCACGAGTGTTTCACCGTTTTCGCGCTCAACGGTAAGTGCATTATAAATATTCGGAAGATCCTCTTCACGTTCAAAAACCACATCAATCACCGGTCCGATGATCTGGGCAATTTTACCTGTTGTTGTTTCAGCCATAATACCTTGTATGTAGAGGGCAAATTTACACAAATTTTCATAGCAGCATCACTTGTGAAAAAAATATTAGTTTTCAATCTGTATCTTATTAAAATTGCATATTTGTAGGTGAATCCAAGCGTTTATTTGTCCAAATAAATAAACTTGAAATTTTTTATGCGTTTTCGGAAAATAATTTTTATATTTGTTCAACTAAAAATCCTATGAAACCCGACTTCAGAAAAATCCGCCGCAAAGTGTTTGGCTTTTTAAGCTTTTCAACTGCTTTGTTTGTCTTTCAGGCTTGCTATGGTGCACCGCAGGATCAATATGCCGATGTATTGCTGAAAGGAACCGTTCTGGCCGACTCGACCAATACGCCGGTTCAGGGAATCAAGGTTAGTGTAAACGGCAGTGACCAGGTTATTACAACTGATTCTGCCGGCAACTTCAATTGCTACATTCCGGCCGCCAGTCAATATGCTTTGTCGTTTTCTGATGCCGACACCAGTACTTTCGGACACTTTCAAAGCAAAGACACCGTTATGACAACGTTGCCCGAAGCGGGATTTACTATTCATCTTCCCGCCAATCAATAAATCACGTTTCTTTGTTCCGCTCATTCCGACAAAAAAACCACCTGCAGTTCCGGCATAACGAAGCTTATCTGCACCAGTTGTCCTATCTGTTCTGGGAATGCACACAGCGCTGCAATCTCAACTGTCGTCATTGCGGAAGCGATTGCACCGTAAGCAGTCAGTTGCCCGATATGCCTTTCGACGATTTTCTCAAGGCCATAAAACCCCTCCAAAAGCAATATAAAAAAGACTCTGTCATAATCATCATAACAGGCGGTGAGCCCCTGCTACGGAGCGATCTGGCCGAATGCGGATTCAAACTCCGTGAAAACGGCTTCCGCTGGGGTATTGTGTCGAACGGCGTTTTGTACAATAATGAAATGCACAACAAACTGCTGAATGCCGGCATGGGCTCAGTCACCATCAGTCTTGACGGCATGGCCGGAACACATGAGTGGATGCGGAATTCACAGTACAGCTACGATGCTGCGCTGAATGCCATTGAGCTCATTTCGTCAAGCCCGCGGCTAAACGCCGATGTGGTCACCTGTGTGAATCAGAAAAACATCGGCGAGCTGGATCAAATTCATCAAACCCTGTTGCAGACAGGCATTAAGTCGTGGCGACTATTTACTATAACGCCCATCGGGCGCGCTGCCAACGACAAAGACCTTTCGCTTACCGACGAACAATTGAAATTTCTGATGGATTTTATTGTCGATAAGCGCAAGGACAAACGCATGAAAACATCGTTCAGCTGCGAGGCCTGGGTTGGTGCATACGAAGAAAAAGTCCGCGACGGATTTTTCTTTTGCCGCGCAGGCATACACATCGCATCCATTCTGGCCGACGGCAGCATTTCGGCCTGCCCGAATGTGGACCGCAGTATGGCACAAGGCAATATTTATAAAGATGATTTTCCGGATGTCTGGAACAACCGCTTCGAAATCATGCGCAACCGCAGCTGGACTAAAACCGGACAGTGCGCCAACTGCAAAGATTACTCAATTTGCGAAGGCAGCGGGCTGCACTGGTGGCACGGCGACCATAATGAAATTCTGCGCTGTCTGGGACAATTGCATAATGTAAACAGTAAAAAATAATGCTATAAAACCCGGAATCGTTCAGTGTTTTTGAAGAGTTCATAAAGTTATTCAAGTAGAACGGTAATTCAAATACTTCTGGCCTTAACTTCAAACTTCCTTGCCTGCCTGTTGCAGACAGGTTCATGATTCATTACATCCTTCTTACTTCAATCATTCCTTGTTCGGTGTTCAGTGTTTGTAAGGAGTTTATAAAGTTCATCAAGTAGAACGGTAATTCAAATACTTCTGCCACCCTTCGTCCTTCCTTGTTCGGTGTTCGATGTTCAGTATTCGATGTTCACTTCAAAAATCAAAAATCCTCTCTCAACATTCTAAACTCTACAGCCCTTCATCGTACCAGCCGGCATACATCATATAGTTTTCCGAAATCCGCGTCACTTCACCTTCGAGGAGGGCTTTATCAATTGATTTGATTTTTTTGGCCGGCATACCTGCATACACAGAGCCGCTTTCTACGTGGGTCCCTTTTGTAACAACCGCTCCGGCTGCAATGATGCAGTTGCTTTCGATAACCACATCGTCCATAACGATAGAGCCCATACCAATCAGCACATTGTCATGAATGGTGCATCCATGCACAATTGCGCTGTGAGCTATAGAGACGTTGTTGCCGATATTTACCGGAGATTTCTGATAGGTACAGTGCACAACCACATTATCCTGAATGTTTACATTATTGCCAATGCGGATTGAATGCACATCGCCACGGATAACAGCATTGAACCACACGCTGCAGTGGTCGCCCATAACGACATCGCCGGTGATGGTGGCGTTTTCAGCAATCACGCAATCAGAGCCAAACACAGGTAATATACCATTTACTTTTTTGATGAGTGCCATCGACTTGGTTTTTTGCAAAGATACGAAAGCATGCGGCACGAGGCTCAAAGCGCAACGCATAGGGCATAGGGCATGCGGCGCGCGGCGCATAACGCTTCGCAAGTAAAAAGTAAAAAGTAAAAAGTTCGTAAAGTTTATAAACTCCGTTAAGTGTTGTTTTTACAAAGACAAATAGTTGTGATTCAGCAAAGGATCGCCTCTCACTACTAATAAGCGACTTGCTGAAAGCTGATCCGCCGCGGCGGACGGCGTGATAAACTCCACGCACAATGCGTAACGTCTGTAACGATTGTAACGCCTGTAACGATTGTAACGAAATAAGTTAAAAGATGTACGGAAAAAGCCAAAGAAAGCACCGACATTTTCTCAGTTCGGGCAAAAATTGTACTTTTACAAAAAAAATAATCATCATGAAGCTTTTTTTAATGATAGTAGCGTTAGCGGCCATTATTTTACCGGCGCAGGCTCAAAAAACAAAAGTATCTGAAAGCATCGAAAAAATCGGTGACGGCAAAAACAATTGTCTCATGGTAACCATTGCCGGAGCCAACGAAGATGACGTTGCAAAATCATGGAAAGATATGATGAAAGACACCGGCGGTAAAGTATCCGGCAAAAAGGAAATGTTTGTTGACGATGCTTCATTGCCCTCTATATCTTCGAACACCATTGACATTTATTCAGTGATTGAAGAAAAAAACGGCGACGTTATTTTCACAGTCGGATTCAATCTGGGTGGTGCCTATCTGAATTCAAAAGAACATGCATCAGGATATAAGGTGGCCGAAAAAATGATCTACGACTTTGCTGTAGCTCAGGCTAAATCTGCGGTTGAGAAAAAAATTGAAGAGCAGAAAGGGGTCATTGCAAAAACAACCAAAGATGTTGAAAATCTGGCCAAAGACAACGAAAAACTGGCCAAGGACATTGAAGATTATAAAAAGAGAATCGAAGATGCCGAAAAAAACATCGAGAACAACAAAGCCTCGATTGTAACCGGCAATCAGAATATTGAAGACCAGAACAAAGCTTTGAAAGAGCTGGAGAAAAAACTCAGTGAGGTGGATTAAAGTGTATGGAAAAGACAATTCTCATTACCAACGACGATGGCATTGATGCGCCTGGCATCAAATTTCTCATTTCCTTTTTAAAACCGCTGGGTAAGCTGGTGGTAGTTGCGCCCGAAACCGGTATGTCGGGCATGGGTCATGCAGTGACCATTAACAATCCCTTGCGCATCCGGCACTTATCAAGCGAAGGATCGGTGGAACGCTATACCACCAACGGTACGCCGGCTGATTGCGTCAAACTGGGGCTCAATCAGGTTTTAAAGAGCAATCCCGATCTGATTGTCAGTGGAATCAACCACGGCAGCAACCATTCGATCAATATTCTGTACAGTGGCACTATGGCCGCGGCCATTGAAGGCGCCATGCAGAATATTCCATCGGCAGGATTTTCCATGTGCAATCCCAATCCAAAGGTCGATTTCAGTTTCATGGAAAGCTATGTGCAGAACATTTGTTCGCGCCTGTTGAAATTCGGACTGCATGCCGGGACCTGCATCAATGTGAATTTTCCGAACACCGATAAACCTGCCGGCGTTAAAGTCTGCCGCCAGAGTATCGGCTATTGGAACGAGGAATTTGACTCACGCATTGATGTGCATCATCAGCCGTATTACTGGCTGAAAGGCGATTTTATAATTCCCGAGGCACAGGAAGATACCGATGAAAGTGCATTGCGAAATGGATATATCAGCATTGTTCCCGTTACCATCGATTTAACTGCAAACACCGCTCTCGACGCGGCCAGACAACAATTTCAGAATCTATGAAAGAATTTTTTAAACGCGATAATTTCTGGCTTGGCGTCGGAATCTCTGTTGTGTTAACTGCTGCTGTTTATTTTCTGATTCAGCTGATCACATTACTGTTTGCCGGTGATAAAGGCGATATTTTCAGAAACAGTACCGATCAGCTACTGGCCATTTGTGCAAACCTGCTCCCTTTCAGATATTATCTGGTAAAGCTCAAAGCCGATAAAACCGGAAAAGGAATCATGCTCGTTACTTTCGCGCTTGCGCTGGTGTATTTTTATCTGAACTGGTCGGCATGAAATACTTTGTCATAGCTGGAGAAGCATCGGGCGATCTGCATGGATCCAATCTCGTCAAACAGCTGAAAGAAAAAGACCCTGACGCAAAAATAATGGCCTGGGGCGGCGATCGGATGATTCAGCAAGGTGCCGATGTTCGTAAACATATACGCGAGCTTGCATTCATGGGCTTTGTAGAAGTGTTGCTGAATCTGCGCACCATCATGAAAAATTTCAGACTGTGCAAATCTCAGGTGGCAGCTTTCAAACCCGATGCTGTTATTCTGATTGACTATCCGGGATTCAATCTGCGCATGGCTAAATGGGCCCATAAAAACAACCTCAAAGTCATCTATTACATTTCTCCGCAGGTATGGGCCTGGAAAAAATCACGGGTCAAAACTATTCGCAGGACAGTGAACGAGATGTTCACCATTCTACCTTTCGAAAAGGAATTCTATGCAAATCATGGAATGAATGTGCGCTACGAAGGACATCCGCTGATTGATGCCATTGAAAATTTTAAAAACATTCCTGAAAATTCCAGATTGGAAGATAATGGAAAACCAATTCTGGCGCTGCTTCCCGGAAGCCGAAAACAGGAATTGAAAAAAATGCTTCCACGCATGCTCGAAGCATCAGACGCATTTTCTGAGACACACCGCATAGTTATGAGTGCTGTTAGTCTGCTGCCAAAAGAAATATATAATACAGGTGGAAGAAATATTGAAATAGTGACCGACCAGACCTATACATTGCTTTCGAAGGCTCAGTGCGCATTTGTAACCAGTGGTACTGCAACACTCGAAACCGCCTTGTTCCGTGTACCGCTTGTAGTCTGCTATAAAGCCAATGCCATTTCGTATATGATCGCAAAAAAACTGGTCGGGAAAAATATTCAGTTCATTTCGCTGGTCAATCTGATTGCGGGCAAAGAAGTATGTCGCGAGCTTATTCAGCGCGATCTGAATAAAGAAAACATGGTGCATGAAATGAAAAAGCTCATTCCTCCTTGCGACGAGCGTAACCAGATGCTTTCGGAATACGATTTGCTATACGCCAAACTCGGCGGCCCGGGCGCATCGTCACGCGTTGCTGAAGGAATTGTCAAAATCTGTCAACACTGATCTATGAAAGTACGGGCTCTGATTGTTTCTTTACTTTTATTCCTGACTGTTTTTCAGTTGCAGGCAAGCCAGGACATCAAGGTCAGGATTCAGAAAACACTAACAATTAACAGCGTTAAAGTTAAAGTGTTTTCGGGCACCTATCAGTTACAGGATTCTGTTGGAAACACACGTGCATTGTTCAATAAAGGCGATTCGGTTGTCATACGTACTTTCAATAATGAATTAATACTCATTTCGCCCGCCGATACTTTCTTCTGTGGAAACACAGTCAGACTGAGAAGTGTAGGCTTTTTAAACATCTTTCAGCTGTATGCTGAAAATTCAACCAGATTGTACGACGACGATCTGCTTATTTCGTTGCAGGAAGATAAAACATTGTGGCTGATAAATGAAGTTGAGCTCGAACACTACGTTGCAGGCGTTGTGCAGGCCGAAGCCGGCATTGCCAAAAACGGAGAATTTTATAAAGTGCAGGCTGTTGCTGTGCGCACCTATACGCTTAAAAATATTGAAAAACATGCAGCCGACGGCTATCAGCTGTGCGATCAGACCTGTTGTCAGGTATATAAAGGTCGGTGCGCCAATACAGAAATAATGATATCGACTTCGAAAACTGCCGGACAGATATTGACCGATTCCGCCGGGAATCTCATTACAGCTGTGTTTCACTCCAATTCAGGTGGACAAACAGCCAATTCCGAAGATGTGTGGGGCAAGTCGCTTTCTTACCTCAGATCGGTTAATGACCCGTACAGCGTATCGCAAACAAGCTACAGCTGGACAAAGACCATGTCGAAAAGCGAATGGCTCGACTATCTGAAAAAGAATTTTAATTACCCTGTCAGCGATGCACGTGAAGTTGCCAAAGTGACCAATTTCACTCAATCTTCGCGGCAGGTGTACCTTACCGGCAATATTGGCCTCAGGAAAATCCGCGAAGACCTTGGACTGAGATCAACTTTTTTCAGTATTTCGGAGCAGGGCGATAAAGTTGTTTTTTCGGGCCGGGGCTTTGGTCATGGTGTCGGCCTGAGCCAGGAAGGCGCTATCAATATGGCCAGGCAAGGATTTTCATATACCGATATTCTGAAATATTATTATCTTGGTATCCGTATTTCGACCCTCGAAGAATTAGAAAAAACACCGTAAACAACACATGAACGCCTGGTCAAAAAATCCATTTGTCAGGATTCTTATTCCGTTTATCATCGGATTGCTGGTGTATCGCAGCCATTGGATTCCGGCATCAGCAGCAGGTTTGATATTAACTGTTGCAACTGCGTTCATGGTGTTTCTGGCAGCCTGGTTTTTTATTTTTGATCGTTGGCAAACCTATCGCAACCGACATTTTCAGGGAGCATTTTTAATCACCGTAGTGTTATTGCTGGGCTGGCTGCTGGCTTTCAATCACGATGACCGCACGCGCTCCGATTTCATCGGCAACATCAATCGAAATGAATCGGTCGAAATGATGCTGACCATCGACAATACCGTTGAACAAAAAAGCAATTCGCTCAAAACAACAGCAGTCGTTCATGCATACAAACAAGGTAATACCTGGATTAAATGTCATGGTAAAATACTTTTGTACATCAGCAACAACGATACAACAGTGCCTTTGCAATATGGCGACCGTATCATTGCCAGCTTTCGTTTAAACGATGTACAGGAGCCATTACTCAATTCCGATTTCGATTATAAAAGCTATCTCGCCGACAAAAATATTTTTTATCAGGCTTATATTGCCGATGAACACTACGCCATTCTGGAGCGGAATTGCGGCAACTGGTTTATTCAGCAATCACTTGTTATCCGCGACCGCATGGTGTCAATCCTGCAATCGCAACTGGGCGACACTGACGAATTCGGTGTGGTTTCGGCCATGCTGATTGGTTACCGCGCCGACATCAGTGCCGACATGATGAAAGCCTACAGCGAAGCCGGCGTCATTCATATCATGTCGGTTTCCGGATTACATGTGGGCGTTATCTACATCATGATTACCGCATTCATAGGGCTTTTCGGATGGTTCAGAAAAAACAAATGGATGAATATTCTGATTGTTTTATTGCTCATCTGGTTCTATGCGTTGCTCACCGGATTATCGGCATCGGTGTTGCGATCGGCTGTCATGATCAGCTTTGTAGCGATTGGACAAGCTATGCAGCGCTCCATCAGCCCGTACAACAGTCTGGCTTCAGCTGCATTTTTACTATTGGTTTTCAACCCGGGCAGTATTGGCGAAATCGGCTTCCAGCTTTCGTTTGTGGCCGTTCTGGGTATTTTATTGTTTCAACGTCCGATATACAACACCTGGCATATCCGCAACAAATGGCTCGATAAAATCTGGCAGCTGGCCTGCGTTTCGCTTGCAGCGCAAATTATCACACTTCCATTTATTCTGTATTATTTCGGACAGTTTCCGGTGTACTTCCTGATATCGAATATTATTGTTGTACCTCTGTCGAGTCTGGTGCTCTACGCAGGGATGGCAGCCGTTTTTGTTTCGTGGATTCCGTGGCTGAACGAAGCCACGGCGTTTGTTACCTTGTGGCTGACGAAAATTATGAACTGGGTAGTGGTCACCATCGAATCGTGGCCCAGCGCAGTCATCAGCAACATTTACCTGTCGGCATGGACCGCAGTAGCTGCTATGCTGATTATTTTCGGTGTGTTTCTGCTGTATCAGAAAAAGAATTTCCGTTTTGTTTATGCAGTGCTGGTGTTGTGCATTGTGGCTACTTTATTTCAATGGAAAAATAATTTCAGCAATCGTCAGCAACAGGAAACATTTATTCTGAAAGACGGCCGCAATTACGTTGTGGCGATTCAGGACAAAAACACACTGTACACCTTTGAACCGGCCGACAGCAGCCAGACATCAGCTTACGTGCAGCAACGACTCGAAAAATTCGCTTCACGCAATCATTTACAAACCATTCATGTCCCGCTTCAATACAGCGATAATGTGTTGTTCCGGCATCAGGGGTTTATTGGCTGGAATCAGTTCCGCACGCTGATATGGACTGATTACAAAATGCCACAAAACTCAGGAGCTCTTCCAAAACTTGATCTGATGCTGGCTCCGTCGCTGAGCAAATATTATTTCGAAAAGCATCAGGGACCTTTACCGGCAAAAAATATGCTTACAAAAGTATATTCCAACAAGGCTGGATTGTTGAATCTGAATTCAAAAAAGGAGTGGCGCTTTTCTTTAAATTAGGGCAAGCTACATGGCTACCACTTTATGTAAACTTCAACCAGTGCTGAATTTGCATTTCTCTTATCCCGCAAGCCATAATATTTCCAGCACGACCGGATTTTTTTCACATCATGCCCGGAATATTCCAGCGTGATATATTTATTCCAGTGCCGGTTTACCTTTCCGACCTTCACCCGGCGCAATGGTGGCGGTACAACCGATGGACAGATGGTCTGCCATTTGAAAACATACATCAATGAACCATTGGAATCGGTCTTCAGTGTGTCGTTGTTAATAATAAAATCAGCATGCGGAACGGGTAATTCCGTTTCGCGGTCGAACATAATGAATTTAAATGTGTAGCTGCCGCTTCTGCCTTTTGTAGCATGGGCTGAATGACCAAAAAGGATTATGAGTATGACAAGCAGAAACCGAAATTTCATCGAAATACTTTTTTAAAGACTTATTATTTCCTCTTTTATTGCATAGCGAATCATGTCGGAAAGCGTGTGCAGATCGAGTTTTTTCATGATGTTTTCTTTATGCGTTTCGACAGTTCGCGGGCTGATAAAAAGTTTCCCGGCAATTTCCTTGTAACTAAGTCCTTCGGCAAAGCCTTTCAGTACTTCGGTTTCGCGATCGCTTAAAACTGCATCAGATGTTTCTTTCCGAAGTCCCTGCTGTTGCTTTTTTACATAGCTTTTATACAGAATTTGTCCAACGCTCATACTAAAAAACTGTTCGAAAGAGGCAACAGCAGCAATGGCACTACGCAATTCGGCCATAGATGCATCTTTTGAAACATAGCCCGAAACGCCTGAAGAGATAGCTTTTAAAATTGTTTCTTCATCCATCTGACCGGAAAAAACAAGAAGTCGCGTATCGGGGAATTTCAGCAGAATTTTTTCAGCCAGATCAAGTCCCGACCCATCCGGAAACTGTATATCAAGGATGGCTACATCGAACGGATTTTTCTCCATGAGTTTGATAAACTCTTCAATCGACGCAGACTCGAAAACATGTTCCAGTGTGTCGTCGGTCAGACACATAAGTCTTATTCCATCACGAACAATGGTGTGGTCGTCGGCAATGGCAATTCTTGTTTTCATATTACACAGGATTGGCAATGGGTAAAACAATACGAAACACACTTCCTTCAGCCGATGTAGAAGCAAGATAAATGCTGCTGTTCATTTTTTTCAGCAATTCTGCAGAAATAAACAATCCAAATCCGCCTCCGCGCGAAGGCGCATCAGGAGACAATTTGCCGAATAAACGCGCAGCAACTTCATCCGAGACACCGGGTCCATGATCACAAATATCAACAAAACACTGATGGTCCACACCAGAAACCAGGACAGCCACCAAATCGCCTGCAGCGCTGAATTTTACAGCATTCGACAACACGTTGCGCAGGACAATATGTAACAATCCTTTATCGGTCATCACAGCCATGTTATCGGGGATTTCAGTTTTCAGTTGAATCTGTTTTTCATTCATGGCGCCATGACAATCGGTGACAGCTTCATGAATGCATTCCGACAGGAGCTCAGGCCGGATGTGAACATTGGCGCCACTTTGCTGCGTGAGGGACCAATGAAGCAAACCACGCAACATGTTCTGTAATTCGGCGGCAGAGCCTTCAATATCGTTGAGGTATTTTTTGATTTCCTGTGGCGGAAGCTTGTCAATAGCCGTGTTGAGGGCTGAAGTTATGCGGCTGAAAGAAGTCACTGGTGAACGCAGATCGTGCGAAATAATAGCAAATATGCGGTCTTTAAAAACATTCATCTCTTCCAGTTGTTTGTTTTTTTCGTCCAGCAAACGATTAATTTTTTTACGCGTATTGAACCTGTATACAAAAAACAACGCTATTACAACAGCTACAACAAACAGCAGTACCAGCAGATTGCGGGTGTTGCGTATCGACTCAATGCGCCCCTCCTTCTCCAGTAAATCGGTTTTCTGTTCCTGAATCTTACGTTCTTTTTCCGAAGTCTGATAAAGCGCTTCATACTTCACCATGGCTTCGTTTTTCTGCTGGTTGAAAATGGAATCGTTGTACCGGACATACAATAACTGGTTTTCGTAGGCCTGCTTCCAGTCGCCTAACATCGCATACGTTTCACTCAGATTGCGATAACCCTGGCGCATTTGGTTCATGAGCCCGCTGCTGTCGGCCAGTTCAATGCCGCGCCTGACATATTGAATGGCTTTGAGATGATTTTTCTGAGAATTGAACAGAGAACCCAGGTTGATGTACATAAACGATTCGGCATCGGTATTTCCGGCCAGGCGATAGTAATGGAGCGATTTTTCGGCATACCACGCAACAGAATCCAGATTCTGCAAATTGTAAAACATGGCCGCATAACCGTTGTATACATCGGCCAATCCGGGGTAATTATTCCTTCGTTCAAATATTTTTACAGCGGTGTTAAACCTGATGCGCGCTTCATCCAGCCGGCCTTCATCCACATCAAGCACGCCGATTTTATAGTGTTGGTCGCCAATATTGATACTATCGCGCAATTGCCCATATATTTTCAAAGCCTGCTCATAATAGGTCCGCGATTTTTTCAAATCACCAATGCGCATATAATCCGTTGCTATACCATTGTTGGCAGCAGCAACAGCCGGGCGGTTGTTTATCTGTTTTGCTTTTGAAAGAGCAGATAAATCGAGCTGCAGCGCTTTGTCATAGGCACCGTTTCTGCGCTCAGCTGCAGCCATCGACAACAGGGAATCCGACGACATTGATTTCTGAGCAGCCGAAACCAACGGCAACAAAAAATACAGCCCTGATAAAACGAATAGAATTAATCTCGGTTCTTTCATTGCAGAATAAGCATCTATCTGCAAATATAAAATAAATGTAAAACCAACGCGCAAATTTAACAGGCCGGAAAATAAAAACCGGAATCTTCTGCCTAGACAAAAGACTCCGGTCTGAAATTGAATGAACCAGATTACATCTTAATAAAACGCCCTGTTTGTACGGACTCAGATGACGAACATTGAATAAAATAATTTCCCGGCATCAGCGAACGAATGTCGATGGCTTTTTCAAATACAATCCCCGACTGAATCATTCGTCCATGCTCATCAAAAATGATGTACCATTCCTGACCACAATTATCGATTTGAATATAATCAGCAGCCGGATTCGGAAAAACATGCAAAGTAAATTCTGCCTTTTCTGCAAGGTTTTCAAATCCGACGCTTTGCAGCTGACCACGAAAGAGAATTGTACTGTTGTAACCAACGACAAACATTTTTCCGGAAGTCGTTTTCGAAATATCATTCAACTGCCAGTAAGTCATACGATCCATGCCCGTCCAGTTAAGGCCCATGTCGGTGGAATAGGCTATCAATCCATCCATTCCACACGCAAACACCGTATCAGCCGAAGGACAATACAATTGTGTTATGCCCATATCCACGTTGGTGACAGGATCTGACCAGGTAAGACCTCCATCGGACGAATACAGCAATCCCTGCGTATTGGTGCCGGCGACTACATGCAAGCTGTCGACAAAGCTCACTGCATGCAGGTATTGACTGGTACCCGATGTTACTGCAACCCAGGTTTGTCCGCCATCGGTACTCCGGTAAATTTTTCCGTTTTGGCCAACACAAAGTCCTGTGCTGCTGTTATAAAAATCAATATCATACAACCCTGTTGTAAAGCCTGTGCTGATACTATTCCACGTTGATCCTCCGTCGGCGCTTGTCAGAACAGTGCCAGCCCATCCACAGGCAACCGCGAATGAAGCATTTATTTTTTTAATGCTGTACAGAATATTGGTTGTGCCGGAAACAACGGATGTCCAGGTTTCACCGGCATCGGATGTATGCAGAATTTTTCCGCCACCCGCACAAGCCAAAGCTTCGGTGCTGCTTTCCAACTCAACATCATAAATTTCCTGAGTTGTTCCCGATGGAATGCTGTCCCAGTCAAGACCTTCGTTTTCGGTTCTGAACAAAACACCATTGGAACCTGCAACAACACCGGTCTGATCGTTGAAAAACGCAACAGCATTCAATCTTACCGCCGGAGTCATCCAGTCGGAAGTCAGATCATTCCACGTGTTTCCCGCATCGACAGAGCGATACAGCCGACCCCGTTCGTTTCCGGCAAACACACGACCTGTTGCATCAGCATATAGGGAATACAGATAATCGTTGTTGGGATTATAGCACTGAATCCAGCTTGTACCACCATTGGTGGTTTTGAATATGGTTCCGTCAGCACACAGATAACCGGTCGATGCATCCACAAAACATATGGCGTTAAAATAATCATGGGTGCCGACTGATTGACTGGTCCAGCTGGTGCCGCCGTTGGTGGTTTTATAAATGGCGCCCCAGTCGCCGGCCATCCAGCCTGTGTTTTCATCGGTAAACCAAACACATTTGAATGCCTCGGCCTGATAGGTATCAAGCTCTGTCCAGCTTGTACCACCATTGGTTGTTTTCATAAAATAGCCATCGGTCGTAGAAACATATCCTGTCGTAGCTGTAGGGAAATAGATATCCGTAAAAGTTTCAGTCGAACCGGTGCTGACAGCGGTCCATGTGTCACCACCATCGTTTGTTTTTATCATTACACCGTAGTCGGCAATGATAAATCCGGTTGTACTGTTCAGAAACCAGATACCTGAAAAGTCATCACTGTTGAATGTAGTGTTAACCACATTCCAGGTTGCACCTCCATCGGCAGTGCGCACAAATATTCCCTGAGAACCGCACGCAAAGCCATGTGTAGCGTCGGTGAAATGCAGATCGGTGAGATAGCCCTGGGCAATGGTCCCTTGCAGGATCCAGGTTGCTCCTGCATCGGTAGTTTTCATCAGTGCTCCGCCGCCTGTGACAGCAAAACCATCATTGGCCGAAACGAAAACGATGTCGTTGATCGGATCTCCCTGCAACCGGGGGTTTAGCCAGTTCCATTGCGCCATTGTAAGCAAAGGAACGATCAATGTGAATGCAAAAATTATTGTTTTCATAGTTGTTTTATTTTTCTTTAAGTTCCCTGACCATAATGTGCAGCAGTATCTGACGTGCTTCGGCAATTAATTGTTTCTCAGGTTCTCCGCATTGTTTAAGCATTGTTGCATCAATTGCGTCGAGGCTGTTCCATGCTTCCTGAATTTTATTCAGGCGGATACACCTTTGCACTTTTCGAAGATTTTTTCTGACCATTTGCGCCGTTGGACAGTCTTTCATGAAAATCGGTTTATTGTTTTATTATTTGCTGAACAAATTCCGCTACCTTCAGATAATACACACCCGGCTGCAATGCCGAAATATCAATCGTTTCTGAGCCATTTAATTCAAACGAAAGAACCTGACTGCCGCTGGCACTAAAAATCTGCACTTGCTGTGGAAAGGACATCCCGAGCGGATGTACAAAAACGTTGTTCGTTGCCGGATTTGGGTACAATTCAACGGAGTAAACAGGCATTTCTGCAATGTCGCTTGTTGTTTGAGCCTGTCCAACCGAAGAATAATCAGAGTATCCATAACTATTCAACGAACGCAGTCTGAAATAATACGTCTGGCCTGCAGTCAGTCCGGTTACATCATAAGTAAGCGAAGAAACAATGACACTATCGTATCCTGGCAAAACCGAAACAAAATTATCATCTGAAACAAACAGGGCATATTGTGTGGCATTGACTCCAGCTGTCCAGCTGGCAGTAAATGAATGATCATTAATCCCGGTTACGGCACTGGGAATTGGTGCGGTAATATCGGCCAGTATAGTCAGCAAAATCACAGTATCGCCCGCGATTGAAACAGTGGAGCTGAATGGAAAATAATGAATATCATTCACCAGCACCGACAAGCCTGTCGCTTTGAGAACATTACTGAAAGTAGCTTCGCCAACAGCATCCGAAACCAATGAGTTTCCATTGAACATAATGCCAGCAGCGGAAACCGGATTGTCAAAAACATTTTTCAGTTGAAAAGTAACGTTGTGAAATTTCTTCAATTCAATAACAATCGTTGTATCAGAAACGACATCGACAGCGCCGGTGTCACTCATATGTCCGGGGCAGCTGATAATATAATTGTACAAACCACTGTTCAAACCGGACACTTCGCTGATTCCGGACGGGTAAGTCACCGAATTAAAATTCACGGCGGCATTGGAAAGTGTATCGCCACTGTCGTTTGTAACAATAAAGTGGGCGTCGAACACTGGCGTTGCAGCCTTGCGCAGAACAATGCCATCATCGCCAACAATAAACCCGGTGCCATCGGGGGTAAACCACATATTATACAAATTCCTGGTCGTGCCGGTTTCAATCAGTTGCCAGCTGATTCCTTTATTGATTGTTTTGTACAAACGGCCAGAATTTCCCATGGCATAACCAAGCGTATCATTGATAAAATACAACTCCTGCAGGCTGATTCCGCTATTGAACACCTGCCCCCAATTTATCCCGCGATCAGTTGTACGGTATATCCTCCCCCATGAGTTTACAAATAATCCGGTATCCGCATCAAAGAAATGAATTCCCTGGATAGCCGGATTGACGGTTATAATATCTGTAAAGTTTACCCCACCGTCAAACGTATATCTGATACCCGCATTTTGAAATCCGAAAAAGGCTGAATCGGTATTTAGAACAAATCCTGAATACACCTGAGAATAAGAACCCGCTTCGGCCCATGTTAAACCGGCGTCATTGGTAATAAAAATTCCTTCGGACCCGAATGCAAACAATTGTGTTGCTGATGCACGCACAATTCCGCGGGCCAGACCCATGTCAACACCGTAATTATGCTGAGTCCATGATTGGCAACTGTCAACAGAAACAAAAAAAGAAGAATCATTTGCAACAGCAATTATGCGGTCTGTTGTGGCGGCACAGATTCCGCCAAGATCAATTCCTGCATTTATTTGTGAGGTTATCCAGGTGAAACCGCCATCTGTTGTATGGCGGATATAGCCATTTGTTCCCGATGCAAAGCCGTTCTGATTGTCAATAAAAACTACATTCGTCAGATTGGTATTCATTTCTCCGATATGCAAAGTATCCCAGATAATACCATCCGTAGAGCGGATTATTAAACCGCCTCCGCCTGTTGCAAGCAGGCTGCCGTCGCTCATCTTGTGCAGGCCATTCAGTTCTGCCTGCGGGTTTGAATACGAAATCTGCAGCGAAGAAGCTGTATCCTGAGTTTTATAAATTTTGTTTCCGTCGTATTCCAGTAAAAATCCGGTCGAATCATTAATAAACTCAAGGTCTATCATCATATCAGTGAGGGTCTTGTGCATTGCCCAGGTATTCCCGGAATCGTGACTGAGAGCCAGTCTTCGGTTGTAAGACAGTAGAAAACCATCGGCAGCATCAGCAAAACTAAAATCAAGCGGCGTGTCTCCGGGAAAATAAAATACGGAATCCCAGGTCTGGCCATCATCATCTGATATATAAAAATTGTTGCTGCCGCCAATCAAAAATCCATTTCCGGAATTTTCAAAACCGATTTTGGCAATGGTATATAAGCCGATAAGCGGAGTAATAATCCAGCTTGCACCACCATCAGCGGTGTGCTGTACTTGCTCGTAATCGCCAACAAAGACTACCGAATCGGAGCGCACGCTCATGGTTTCAAAATAAGTGGACGGGTCAGATAAGACCTCTGTCCAGGTTACACCAGCATCTGTGGTCTTCAGGATTTTACCGAAATAACCGCCGCCATCTTTGTGGCCACCGCGAATGTAGCCTACATTACTACTGCTGAATGCAATTTCGAACAATGTGTATGTCACGCCAAGAAACATAGCATTCCAGGTGGCTCCACCATCGGATGTTTTGAGAAAAGTGCCGCCCGAACCGACCGCAAAACCATTGTTTGCATCGGTAAAAACAACATCATATATGGTTGAGTTGTATGCAGCATTACCGACTTCAACCCAACCCTCATCAACCGCTGTTTGCGAGTTTCCGAAAATTACGGAAACAACAAGCACAACAAAAAGAAATAAAGTTTTCATGTTTTTTGTTTACAAAGTAAGCCTGAATCTCGCCCCGCATACATCCGGAATTTTACGGATTATGAAAGAGTAAAATCCGTAAAATTCCTGACGACCTCCAAAAACTGATCGCCATATTTTTGCGACAAACAAAAACACAAACCCGATGAAAACAAAATCTTTACTTCTGTTATTCACACTGACTATCTGTCTGATAACAACAGCTACCGGCCAGATCAGCCCCAACATTGTGTATCCAGCACAAGGAACCTACTCTTCGCAGGATTATCCATTTGATGGCAGCGTCGGCTATTCGTACAATGCCTCTATTTACAATAAAACACAGATTGGTCTCAGCGGCAGAGTCAGAGCAGTGACCTTTAATGTAGATAGCCCAAGCTCTGATAGTGTGACCATAACAATTGCATACAAGCACTTAACAAATGCACAGTTTGGCGGCTACGACACGTATGCAAATGTCAGTGCAGGATCAACCGTCGTCTTCAGCGGTAAGGTTGCCTTCGATGCCATCGGAGAAAAAATCATCAATCTTCAAACTCCTTTTGACTACGACAACAGCAGTCATTTGGGAATATACATTTCTGCAGCCTGGGGTGGTACCGGACCGGCTGTTGCACCAAAATTCCGCTGCAAAGTAATTGATTCGTCCATCGAATATGTAACTATGAGCTGGGGTCAGGACAATAGCTTTCCAAACACACAAATGTGTCAGCTCACTGATTATCTGCCAGCAATCGGATTGAAATTTATTGCTCCGAATCAGCCGGTAATTGGAGTAATGCTTGACTCCTGCAACACCATTGATCTTACTTCAATTGTTTTTGTACCTGCCGAAGAAAATATTCTTATTGCATTTAATCACACAGGTAATATGTCGACTCCCGCTTGTGGTGTTACCTACATAACTGGTGACACCCTAAGCGACGGAACCGAAATATTCTATGTCGGACCTGCCGGGAACCACACCCACAACAATCTGAATTCAGGCGTTCAGTATGCCTATAAAGCATGGGCTTTTAATACCACTTCGCACATTTATAGTCAGGATCCCAGCTCAGCCAGTGCAAGTACCAACAACACCATCCCGTACATGGCAACATTTGATGGTGGTAGCGGCTTGCCAAATCTGTGGACAGGCGATTTTGAAAACCTGCCATCTCATGGCGAGACCGACCAGGGTATTGCTGCTGAGTTAACACCGGCCGAAACATATCTCTGGGTACAAAGCCCTAAATTCTGCGGCCTTACTTCTCAGTCAGTTCTTTCATTCGATTACCGGATTGTCAATATAACAGGTTATCCATCTACAGCAACGCCTGCCAATGAAATCGACTCTGTGAAAATCGAAATGATAAATCCGGCTACCAGCCTCTGGACACTCGTGCATGCAATTACTCCTGTAAATCATGTCTCGTCTGATGATTTTACGTCACTCTCTTTCCCCATTGGATTTTTTGCCACAGGCATGACACAGGTTCGTATCAAAGCATACAGCGGCACAGGCTCCTATTTTGTCGACATCGATAATTTTGCCATCACCGATCCGTCCGGCATTGCCAATAATGAAAAAGAAAAAAGTTTGAAAATTTATCCGAATCCTGCCAGCCATAATGTGAATGTAGTTGTGGAAAAATCAGGGCTGATAAACATTCTTGACATAACAGGAAGGATTGTTTTACAGCGTGAAAGTGCCGGAAACGAAACCGTCAATATTGATATCAGCGAACTGAACCCGGGGCTGTATCTGATTCAAACCGGAGAAGGAGCTGTGACAAGATTTATCAAAGAATAATTTATTCCGGATACACACATGATTTAGTAGACTGAAGCTCCTTAACCGGAGCTTCTTTTTTATCTGTTTATAAAATAGCCCGTCCCGGCATTTATTTATAATTACTTGCCCTCTAAAACCGGCTTCCTGCATTAATCGACTGATAATAAACATACAGCAGACATTTGCGATTCCAATAATAATTGTACCTTTGCACTCCTGATTTGCGGATGTGGCGTAATTGGTAGCCGTGCCAGACTTAGGATCTGGTGCCGTAAGGCGTATGGGTTCGAGTCCCTTCATCCGCACAGTTTTAATAATTGTCACAAGTTCAAAAAAAGTAGTATGAATTTCGAATTTGAAAAAAACGGAGAATTGCTTGCCTCATTAAAAACGCATATTGAACCAGCTGATTATCAGCCAAAGGTTGAAGAAAAATTGCGTGAATACCGCCGTAAAGCCAGCATGCCTGGTTTCCGCCCCGGAAAAGTGCCTTTCGGCGTCATCAAAAAAATGTACGGAAATTCCGTGCTGGCCGATGAGGTATTACATATTGCTTCGGAAGCTGTATACAAATATCTCGAAGAAAACAAAGTCAACTTTATTCTTTCGCCTGTTATGGACGAAGAAAATGCCCGCCTGACTGAGTGGAACGAAGGAAACACCTTTACTTTCAACTTCGAGGTGGCGCTGGAACCCGACATTGATCCTGCTGCCGACTCATCACTGGCATTTACCAAATACGAAATTAACCACGACGAAACCGACGTTGAAAAATATCTGGGCGAAATCCGCGAACGTTACGGCAAATTCGAAAAAGCCGAATCGGTGGATGACAAAAGCTTTGCTTCAGCTCAACTGATTGAACTCGAAAACGGCGAAAAGAAAGAAGGCGGTCTTGATAAATTCATTCACCTCCGCATCAACACTTTGCCCGAGCACGCACAGAAATTCTTTATCGGTAAAAAAGCCGAAGAATCGTTCGATTTCAATGTGGATAAAGATTTTCCGGATGCCGATGAGCGCACCGAGATTTTCAACATGCCCATTGAAGAAGCACGAGTGATGACCGGCGATTTCCGCGTGACCCTCAACAGCGTATTGTCTATCACACCGGCCGAACTCAATGAGCAACTGTATGCTCAGGTGTTCCCCGACCGTCACATCGAAAGCGAAGACCAGCTGCGCGAAATCATTCGTCAGGATGTTCAGGGAACCTATCAGAAGGAAGCCCGCAAACAATTCTATTTCGACGTTCAGAAAGAACTGAAAAATAAATTCGATTTCACATTGCCGGAAGAGTTTCTGAAAAAATTCATCCGCACCCGTTCGGAGAAAGAACTCACCGAAGAAGATCTCGAAAAAGGAATTCCCTTCTATGCCGATGAACTCAAATGGCAGCTGATTGAAAACAAGCTGATCAAGAAATACGACCTGATGGTTACCCGCGATGCCATTCGTCTGCACCTGAAAGAGCTGCTTGGGCTGGCCGACATGGACGAAAACGATCCGGAAGTGAAAAATAAAATTGATCAGGTGTACGAAATCATTTCTCAGGAAAAAGAACGTTTCAACAATCTGGTTGACAATATGACCGATGAGCGCCTGATTAAACTTTTCGAAGAAAACTGCACCATCGAAACAAAACAAATGAATTGGAAAGATTTTCTTACCTTAGTGAACGAAAAAAACTAATGTTATGAACATGAACGACGAATTCAGGAAATATGCCATTGGCCACCGCGGCATCAACAGCAATGTGTTTGACAAATATGCCAAAGTTACTGCCAATTATATTTCGCCCACCATTATCGAAGAGCGCCAGCTCAACATTGCCACCATGGACGTTTTCTCGCGTCTGATGATGGATCGCATTATTTTTCTGGGCGTTCCCATCGATGATTATGTAGCCAACATTATTCAGGCACAGCTTCTGTTCCTCGAATCCGTCGACGCAAGTAAAGACATTTCCATTTATCTGAATACGCCTGGTGGTTCTGTTTATGCCGGTCTCGGAATTTACGACACCATGCAGTACATTGCTCCCGATATTGCAACCATCTGTACAGGCATGGCTGCTTCGATGGGCGCCGTGCTGCTTTGTGCAGGTTCTCACGGCAAACGCACTGCCCTGCCCCACAGCCGCGTGATGATTCACCAGCCAATGGGTGGCGCCGAAGGTCAGGCCTCGGATATTGAAATCGTGGCCACTGAAATTAAAAAACTGAAAGAAGAATTATATCAGATCATAGCCAACCACAGCGGTCAGCCATACGAAAAAGTGTGGAAAGACGGCGATCGTGACCACTGGATGATTGCCGAAGAAGCGCTTGACTATGGAATGATTGACGAAGTACTTCGTCGCGAGAAAAAATAATCACTATGGCAAAACCAACCGACCATTGCTCCTTTTGCGGCCGTAGCCAGCAGGAAGTCAAACTGCTGATTACCGGTGTCAGTGGTAACATCTGCGATGCATGCGTCGAACAGGCTCAGCTTATTATTAACGAAGAACTAACTCTGAAGAGTAAAAAAACACCTTCGGAAAGTTCTTTTATTTTACGTAAGCCAAAAGAAATTTTTGATTTTCTCGATCAGTATGTCATTGGTCAGGATCAGGCAAAAAAAGTTCTTTCGGTAGCTGTTTACAATCATTTCAAACGTCTCCGCGCCAAAGACAATGACGTGGAAATTGAAAAAAGCAACATAGTACTCGTTGGAGAAACCGGAACCGGTAAAACCTTGCTGGCAAAAACCATTGCCCGCTTTCTTGATGTTCCTTTTGCTATTGCCGATGCCACAGCTCTGACCGAAGCCGGCTATGTGGGCGAAGACGTCGAAAGCATTCTGGCACGTTTGCTTCAGGTTGCCGACTATGACGTAAAAGCAGCCGAGCGCGGCATTATTTTCATTGACGAAATTGACAAGATCTCTCGTAAGTCCGATAATCCCAGCATCACCCGCGACGTCAGCGGCGAAGGTGTTCAGCAGGCCTTGCTGAAAATGCTCGAAGGCGCTGTGGTAAATGTTCCTCCGCAGGGTGGCCGCAAACATCCCGACCAGAAATACATTCAGGTCAACACTCAAAACATTCTCTTTATTTGTGGCGGTGCGTTTGACGGAATAGAAAAATTAATTGCAAACCGCCTCAAAACATCTGTTATCGGCTTCAAGAAAACCGGAGAGCAGAAAGAAATTGACAAGGAAAATCTTTTGTCTTACATTGCTTCGGAAGACCTTCGTAAATTTGGCCTGATCCCCGAACTGGTCGGCCGTCTGCCTGTACTGGCCCATCTGCATCCGCTGAGCGAAGACGCCATGCTGGATATTCTTACCAAGCCAAAAAATTCGCTTGTAAAGCAGTACAAGGCCCTGTTCGACATGGATAAAATTGAGATCGAATTTACCCCGGACGGGTTGAAGGAAATCGCTCACCTGGCCATCAAAGGCAAACTGGGCGCACGCGGACTTCGGTCCATCATGGAAAAAATCATGACCGACCTGATGTTTGAATTGCCCGGCGAAACCACACCAAACAAAGTGAAGATTAATGCTGCCTTTGTACGGAACAAACTAAAGAACCATCCTGAAATTCAATTGAAAGTCGCTTCGTAAATTTGGCAAACGAATTGTAAACCAGCCCGAAAAAAATTATGAAAAAGCTGCTTTTCCTGTTACTCCTTGTTGTGGCATCCAGCGCCATTTCCCAGGCACAGACAAACGGAAGCCAAGGCGTCACCGATGGTATTGTTACAAGAGCGGTTATAATTGAAGGCGACACAGTTCCTTTGTTCTGGATTCCGACTGTGAAAATTTTCGGACCTATTATATTTAAGTCCAAGGTACAGATGATTGAATTCAGCCGGCTGGTGAAACACATTAAAAAAGTATATCCTTACGCCAAGCTGATTGCTCATAAAGTAAATGCCTACAACACATATCTTAACACCATTAAAAGCGACAGCAAACGCGACAAGGAAGTGAAGCGGCTTGAAAAAGAAGTCCGCTCGCAGTTTGAGGGTGAACTGACAAAGCTCACTTATACCCAGGGAAAAATCCTGTTGAAGCTGATTTACAGAGAAACAAGCTCAACCACATACAATCTGATCAAGGATTTCAGGGGCAATCTTACAGCTTTCTTCTGGCAATCGCTTGGATCCTTTTTCGGATATAATCTCAAAGTCACCTACAATCCGGACGGACTTGACCGCGATATTGAAACCATTGTGGTGATGATTGAAAACGGAACGATATAAGCATTGGTTGTTGGTTAACGGTTATCGGTTATTGGTTATCGGTTATCGGAAATTCATACTTTACTTCTTCCTTCAAACTTCCATGTTCCTTGTTCAGTGTTCGAATTGGTTATTGGTTAACGGTTATCGGTTATTCACTTTTTTTTCATTCTTGCTGCAAGTTCTTACCGACAGCAGTGGAATACCCATGATTGATAAGCAGTCGTCTTGTGCCTTGGTGACTTCGTGGCAACAGCAAAAAAGAAATTTTCTTATAAATGTTTTGAATATTAAATAATTATTGTACCTTTGCATCCCGATAAAAAAGTGAACCATGAATTTATCAATCGAAACCAAAAAACAACTCGCGGAAAAATACGGTAAAGCAGTAACCAACACCGGAGCACCGGAAGTACAGGTTGCTATTTTCACTGAAAGAATCAAACATTTGACCGGTCATCTCAAAAGCAATAAAAAAGACTTTGTGACCGAGCGCAGCCTTCTGGCTCTTGTAGGAAAGCGCAAAAAGCTGTTGACCTACATCAAAACAAAAGACATTGAAAAGTATCGTACTTTGATACAGCAACTGGAGATAAGGAAGTAAACATACTGACATTTTACTACAGAGAGGCAATAGGGGTATTGCCTTTCTTTTTTTAAACCACATACAAAAAAGATGAACGCTATCACACAAACATTTGAACTTCCCGACGGGCGAACCGGAACTATCGAGACCGGTAAGCTGGCCCGCCAGGCCGACGGATCTGTTATTGTACGCATTGGTGACACCATGCTGCTGGCAACTGTCGTTTCCAACAAAGAAGCCAAGGAAAACGTTGACTTCATGCCTCTCACTGTTGAATACCAGGAAAAATATGCTTCAACCGGCCGTTTTCCCGGTGGATTTTTTAAACGCGAAGCGCGTCCTTCGGAATACGAAATTCTGATTGCACGCCTCGTCGACCGCGCTCTGCGCCCCTTGTTCCCCGATAATTACCACGCCGAAACCCAGGTGCTCATTTACCTCGTTTCAGGCGATACCGATACACATCCCGATGCATATGCCGCTCTGGCTGCTTCATCAGCACTGGCCGTTTCCAATATCCCCTTTAACGGACCCATTTCCGAAGTTCGCGTAGCCCGCATCAACGGAGAATTTGTGATCAATCCTACCGTTAAGGATCTTGAAAATGCTGACCTCGAACTGATGGTGGCTGCCAATGCCAAAGACATCAATATGGTGGAAGGCGAAATGAAAGAAGTGAGCGAAGAAGTTATGATGGAAGCCCTGAAATTTGCTCATGCGGCCATCAAAAAACAAATCGAAGCTCAGCTCGAACTCGCAGCCAAAGTTGAAAAAGCAAACCCCAAGCGCGAATATTGTCACGAAGTTAACGACGAAGATCTTCGCAAAGCCGTATATGATTTCTGCTACCCGCGTGCTTACGACGTAGCTAAACGTTGCACCCCCAACAAACATCAGCGTCAGGACGATTTCGATGCCATTGAAGAAGAATTTCTTGCTACCATTCCCGAAGAGGAACTGGATGCAAAAAAATCGCTTGTTGCCCGCTACTATCACGATGTGATGAAAAAAGCGGTTCGCGACATGTATCTGGCAGAACGCGTGCGCCTCGATGGCCGTAAAATGGACGAAATCCGCCCCATCTGGTGCGAAGTCAGTTATTTGCCAACCCCGCACGGAAGTGCCATTTTTACACGTGGCGAAACCCAGAGTTTAACCACTGTTACCCTCGGCACCAAACTCGACGACCAGATAATCGACGGAGCCGTATTCGAAGGCACCAACAAACTTTTGCTGCATTATAACTTCCCGCCGTTTTCAACAGGTGAAGCCAAAATGATGCGTGGCACCAGCCGCCGCGAAATCGGCCATGGAAACCTGGCTCTCCGCGCGCTGAAAAATATGATTCCGCAGGATGATTCAAATCCTTATACCATCCGTATCGTCAGCGATATTCTCGAGTCAAACGGAAGCTCTTCGATGGCAACTGTTTGCGCAGGAACCCTGGCGTTGATGGATGCCGGTGTTAAACTTCGCAAACCGGTTTCCGGAATTGCAATGGGTTTGATTACCGATACCGAAAGCAACAAATATTGCGTATTGAG
>Ga0074193_1001645_pt1 | contig 25508 bp, 44 predicted proteins | sample EPASupsiteHSE605_FD_64523 | JGI IMG/M metagenome (GOLD analysis project Ga0074193, IMG submission 64523) | Bioremediated contaminated groundwater from EPA Superfund site, New Mexico - Sample HSE6-05 | ecosystem: Environmental > Aquatic > Deep subsurface > Groundwater > Contaminated ... | reverse complement strand
TTCGTAGCGTTCGGCCGCGATCAGCCGGACGTACTCCGTGATCGAGCGGATCGCGCCGGTCACGTCCATCATCGTCACCTGGAGGATCGTGAAGAGGACCATCAGTGAGATCCCGAACGACGCGAGTATTCCATTTACCGAGGCGAAGAATGCGATGGCGGGCGAGGTCGAGAAGAAGGCGACCGCTATCGCGACCGTGAGCACCCAGCCGACGACGCCCATCAGGGTGCCCGACCGCTTGAGGATCACGAGTCCGACGAAGATCACGAGGATCGGGAGGATGGCCAGGAGGAATGAAGGGAGGAGGTCCAAGGTTATCGCCTGTGCGGAGTACAGTGCTATGCTTTAGCATAACAATATTACGCCGCACGCAAGCGCAGCCGGACTTCACTTTCACGCTGCGATCGCCGGCCTCTTGGTCCGTGCGAGCGACCAGTGACTATCCCCCGGCGTGCCACTGCCAGGGGGCCACATCGGATCTCTTCTTCATGGTGCACTTCCGGTTCCGCCCGTGCGGACGGCCGGGAGCGCGGCACCGTGTTCGGCTCCGGATAGAAGGTTGCGGGCCGGTTCAGGCCTGATACAGCGTCCCTCGTCTGACAGCGTCGTACTCCCCGCGGAGCTCGGGCGGCAGGAGGGAGAGGGCCACCGCCACGCCGACCGGAATCAGGATCATGTCGTCCAGATGACCGACGAAGGGGAGGAAGTCCGGGATGATGTCGATCGGACTTGCGACATAGGCGAGCGTGGCGAGCATGGCCACCTTGGCCGTCCAAGGCACGCGCGAATCGCGGACGCCGAGGATCAGCATCTCGAGCGGACCGCGGAACCGCCTGAGCCTCGAGTTCAGGGTGGTGAGCCGCCGAACGGTCTTGAATAGTCCCATATAGGGATCCGTTTGGACCGGGAAGATATGGAGATACAGCATGCGGCAAAAGATACCAACGGGACTGTGCGAGGCACACGGAGACCGAATAATTTATCCGGTTCGACGCCCACGAGGGGACCGGAGTGTGACCCCGTGGCACGATTCATAATCCCCGTCCTCCTTGCCGGCTGCTTCCTGCTGCTCGTCGGTGTCGCTTCGGCCGGCACGCCGACCGACCCGGCCGGAGAACAGATTCAGCGCATCTCGACCGGTGGCGACTCGTTCGGAGCACTGCTCGCCGGGTCGGCCGCCGAGGGTGGCACGACCGCCTCTGGCCCGCCCTGGGTCGGCCTTCTCGTCATGGCCCTCGGGGGCGTGCTCGGCATCCTCTGGCTAGCGAGCGTCCTGCTCTCGATCCTGAACAGCCCCCGGGCATTCGCAAACCGAACCGATGCGGAGGAGCTGCCCCCGTCCCCGTACCGGGAGCAGAAGGGCGGGGCAGGGCACGAGCCCCGAGCCGATCGGAAGCGACGCCCGTCGCCGCGATCGAGCGAATGGCTCTGAACGCATTTTTTAAAAGAAGAGCCTCAGGCGAGGATTGAACTCGCGACCTGCTGATTACAAATCAGCCGCTATGCCACTAAGCCACTGAGGCGTGGAGAAAAGGTTGAGTCCCGACCGGCAAAAATCCTTCCGGAAGGCCCGCCTGATCCCGACCCGTTCGCCGATCTGCGAAGACCGGGGTCTCCCGGTGTGAGGGTGCCCGAGTGCCGGGCATCCACCCTCCGGACAGATCATATTGATAATCGACATATAATATATACTTCACATGACACTATAGAGGCACCGGGCGAGGTATTGAATACGATGCGCGCGGACGCTCTAAAGGGAGAGCCGATGGATATCAGGCGCGTACAGATGACCGGGGGGTCGTCATTCGTAGTCACCCTGCCGAAGGAGTGGACCACGACCATGAAGGTCAAGAAGAACGACCCGGTCCGGGTGATTACCCAGCCCGACGGGACCCTTCTGATCACGGTCAATATCTCGGACGATCAGGTCCAGCGGACGAAGGAGTTCGACGTGAGCACCTGTACGAACGCCCCGTATCTCTTCCGCTCGCTGATCGGGACCTATATCGCGGGGTACTCGGCGATCACGATCCATTCGAGAACGCGTCTGCCGCCGTTCGTCCGGATGGTCGTGCGCGACTTCACGCAGATGACGATCGGACAGGAGGTGATGGAGGAGTCCGACACGACGATCCGCATCAAGGACCTCCTGAGCCCGAGCGAGCTCTCGTTCGAGAACACGCTGAAGCGGATGTTCGTGCTCGTCCGCGCCATGCACCGCGATGCGATCACCGCGGCGGCCACCGGCGACCGCGAGCTGGCCCGCGAGGTGGTCGACGAGGACCGGGACGTGGACCGGCTTCACTGGCTGATCGCACGGCAGACGAATATGATCATGAGGAACGCGAGCCTCTCGAAGAAGATGGGCGTCACGCTCGTCACGGCCTCGAACAACGCGGTCGCCTCCCGGATCCTGGAGCGGATCGGCGATCACGCGGTCCGCATCGCGAGGAACGCGCTCGTGCTCGCCGAGCACCCGTGCGAGGAAGAGGTCTCCGAGCAGCTCCGGAGCGCGAGCGAGCACGCGCTCGGCATCCTCGAGCGGGCCGTGGCCTCGCTCTTCTCGCGCGACGTGCGCCTGGCCAACCAGACCATCGAAGAGAGCCGGCAGGCCGATGTGCTCTGCGAGGGCCTCCACACGCTGGCCCTCGCACAGCCGGCCGGGGCGGCGATCGCGCTCGGCTATATCGCCGAGTCGATCCGCCGCCTGGGCGAGTACTCGGGCGATATCGCCGAGAGCGTGATCAACGACGTGATCGACCAGGAGGGGTAGACCGTGCGGCCGCCCGCGCTCCTCGTCCGCCTCGATCGTGCCGCGGGCGAGCTCGGAGGCATCGATCCCCGGCTGATCGAACCAGGGGTCTCGAACCTCGCGGTGGCGGCCGTGGGTGCGAGAGAGCCCGGCGACGTCGCGGCCATCACGGGAGGGCTCGTCGTTTGCGACGGCACGGTCCGGCCGGCCGGGCCCGTCGCATACGGCGCCGATCCCGGGCTCGCACGCGCAGCCCTGACGGCCGTCCGGTTTGAGTCCGACGTCCGGGCCGTGGCCTCGCTCCGTCCGCTCCCGGCGCTTGTCCGGGCTCTCGAGGAGCACCTGCGGGAGGTGGTGGTCGTGGACCCGCGGCTGACCCCGCCCGGAGTCTCGACCATGGACTGGGCGATCGCCCGTGCCTCGGAAGGCGGGGTCCCGGACGGGGTCCTGGTCGACGGCGGGGCCCTGCTGCTCTTTGCCGCGACGATCGAGGAGGTCGCAGACGAAATCATTATGCTCTCCTCTCACGCGAGTATATAGGAATCACCCCAGGACGGTGGCGCATGGGAATCAAACCGAACTATATCAAGGCCTTTGGTCAGGAACTGATGGTCCGCTACGGCGACCGCTTCACTCGCGACTTCGATGACAACAAGCTGATGGTCGCCGAGCTGACCGTGATCGGATCGAAGAGAGTCAGGAATCGCGTTGCCGGCTATATCACAAGAAAGGTAAATACCCCCCGGCGCGCATAACTCTCCTGTATGTTTGAGGGCGTCCTACCGGCCGTCGTTACCCCTTTTCTTTCGGATGCGCAGCAGTCTCTCGACCTCGAGGGACTTCGATCGAACATCGCGGCCCTCCTCGAGGCCGGCGTTCACGGGATCGTCCCCACCGGCTCGACCGGCGAGTCGGCCACCCTCTCGTTCGAAGAGCACGAGAGGGTCGTCGAGGCCGCCGTCGAGGCCGTGGACGGCAGGGTTCCGGTCCTCGCGGGCACGGGCTCGAACAACACGGCCGAGGCACTCCGGTTCACGAAGTCGGCAAAGGAGAACGGAGCGGATGGCGCCCTCCTGATCTCGCCGTACTACAACAAGCCGAACCGCACGGGCCTTCTCCGGCACTTCACCCTGATCGCGGACCTCGATATCCCGGTCGTGCTCTACAACGTGCCCGGCCGGACCGGCCAGAACCTTGCGCCCGACCTCGTGATCGAGCTCGCGGCCCACCCGAACATCGTGGGGATCAAGGAGGCCTCGGGAAACGTAGCCCAGGTCTCGCAGATCATCGAGGGGACGCTGGACGAGGAGTTCGCGGTCATCTCGGGCGACGACAACCTGACCCTCCCGATCCTCGCTCTCGGCGGAGCGGGCGTGATCTCGGTCGCCGCGAACGTCGAGCCGGCCCGGATGGTACGGCTGTACGAGGCCTTCGCGGCCGGCGACTGGAACACGGCCCTCGAACTCCACTACGAGCTCTCCCCGCTCTTCCGGGCCCTCTTCATCGAGACGAACCCGATCCCGGTCAAGGCCGCGGTCGGGATGCGCGGCATGGCCGCCGGCCCGGTGCGGCTCCCGCTCGCGGAGCTGGACGAGGCGAAGGCCGCGGTCCTCGCGGAGGTGCTCGAGCACTATGACTAGGGTCGTGGTCACGGGCGCATTCGGCCGGATGGGGACCACGCTCTCGCGCATGATCGCCGAGTCCGACCGCCTCGAGCTCGCGGGCGGGGTCGACATCCGCGGCGGCGAGCAGTTCGGCAGGCCCGTCGTGCCGGCCGCCGAACTCGGCCGTCTGCTCGAGGAGCAGCGCCCCGACGTCCTGATCGACTTCACGGTCGCTGCGGCCGCGGTCGAGAACATCCGCGTCGCTGCGGAGCACGGCGTGGCGCTCGTGATCGGGACGACCGGATTCTCGCCCGAGCAGGAGGCCGCGAACCGGGCCGCCATCGAGGGCCGCGTGCCGGCCGTCATCTCGTCGAACTACTCGATCGGGGTGAACATCTTCTGGCAGATCCTCCGCGAGGCCGCGCCGCGCCTGGCCGAGTACGACATCGAGGTGACCGAGGCCCATCACCGCTACAAGAAGGACGCGCCCTCGGGGACCGCAAAGACGATCCTCGCGATCCTGGACGAGACCGTCGGAGAGCGGGAGAAGAAGTACGGACGCGTGGGGATGGACGAGCGCGGCTCGGAGATCGGGGTCCACGTGGTCCGCGGCGGGGACATCATCGGCGATCACTCCGTGCTCTTTGCCGGCAACTTCGAGACGATCACGCTCTCGCACCGGGCGTACGACCGTGCAGTCCTTGCCACGGGGGCGCTCCGCGCGGCCGAGTGGGTCGTGGGGCGCCCGGCCGGCATCCACGCCTTTGCCGGTGTTCTCGGGCTCGAATGAGTGCGAAAGAGAAACCTATAACTCTTCCTTGGCGCCAGTGAGTACGGAGAACCATGGTTGTAAAGGTGGACAAGGACCTCTGTGTCGGGTGCGAGACGTGTATCGATGAATGCCCCTCTGAGGCGATCACCATGAAGGAAGGAGTCGCCGTGATCGATAAGGAGAAGTGCGTCGACTGCAACACCTGCATCGATTGCTGCCCCTCGGCCGCGATCGCGCCCGAGGATTAAAAAAAGCCTGTCCCCACCCCTTTCTTCTGCCGGCTTCGGCCGCTTTATCTCGTCGAACGAGAATCTATTTACCCTGAAACGACCGTATGCGGTCGGGTGAACCAGATGCATCGAACTCCACTCCTCATACTTGCCTGCCTCGCCGTGGCGGCCTCCCTTGCGGCGCCCGCGGCCGCTGCCGTCGCGGACGTCCCGACCGGGAGCACGGTCTTCGTCGGCGAACAGGGTCTCAACATCACGGCGACCGGGATCGCGCCCGGTGGCCAGATCGCCCGCTTCGGAGCCGGCGGAAACATCCAGACCGACGCCCCGTCCGATGTGATGGCGGTCTCCGACCCCACGTCGTTCTATGTCGCACCGGGCACCTTCGCCACCGCCACCGGCGCCTGGTACACCTGGCCCGGCCGGCAGCTCGCCTTCATCGTCAAGGACCCGACCCTCCAGGTCCGGGTGATCAACACTCGCACGGGGCGCGAACCGGGCTCGGGCTTCGTCTCGGGCGACCCGCTCGGTTTCCGGGTCGAGACGAACCTCTACTCGATGGCGCAGCGGCCCGGGGTCGCGGGCGCACCGATCACGATCCACGTCCGCGACCCGACCGGGGCGGAGTTCACCTCCCTCGAGGGGCCGACCGGGATCACGACCTCGCTCGTCGACATCCCGGTCAACTCCTCGGTGTACGAGACGGGGCCGGTCTGGACGACCGACACCGCGCGCTACCGCGCCGGCTCGTACGAAGTCTGGGCCGACTGTAACGCGAACGGGATAAAGGACAACTACAACGTGGTCGGAAAGACCACGACCCGATCCCAGTCGGGGACGGTACAGGTCGGCGGGACGACCGGGCCGTCGATCACGGGCGCGGGCACCCCCACCGCGACCGTGACCACGACCGGGACGACGACGCCGAACACCACGACACCGACCATGACCGTCTCCGCGACCGTCACGGTCTCGACCGAGACGCCGGCGGCGAATGCCACGACGCCGGCAGCGACGGCCACCACGGCACAGCCCTCGACGACCCGGAGCCCCGGGTTCGACGACACCGACCATGACCGTCTCCGCGACCGTCACGGTCTCGACCGAGACGCCGGCGGCGAATGCCACGACGCCGGCAGCGACGGCCACCACGGCACAGCCCTCGACGACCCGGAGCCCCGGGTTCGGCGGAGCCACGGTCGCGCTCGCCGCCCTGGTCGGCCTCGGCCTCCTCCTCGTCCGCAGGACCTGATCCCGGCATCCTCTTTTTCCCGAACAATTATTGCCGATCCGGGCAATCGGATCACCCATGAATGTCGGGACCATGACGATCAAGTCGCGCCGGTCGGTGCGGAAGTTCAAGCCGTCGACGATCCCCCCGTACGTGATCCAGGACGTGCTCGACTGCGGGAGGCTCGCGCCGACTGCGGGGAACGTCCAGCCCTGGCTCTTCGGGGCGATCACGGACAGGGAGATCCTCGGCACGATCGCGGACCTGACCGACCACGGCAAGTTCATCGCCGAGGCCACGGTCTGCATCGCGGTCTTCGGCAAAGTCGGCGAGACATACTACCTCGAGGACTGCTCGGCCGCGACCGAGAACATGATCATCGCATTTCAGAACCACGGGATCGGGAGCTGCTGGGTGGCCGGCGACAAGAAGCCCTACGCAGAGCAGGTCCGCGAGATCCTGAACGTACCGCGGGAGTACACGCTCGTCTCGTTGATCCCGGCAGGCGCCCCCGCCGAAGTCGAGAACCCCCCGAAGAGACGGCTCGAAGAGTGTTCCTTCCAGAACCGATACGGGGAGACGGGAGCCTAGGTCACCGCGGGCCCCCCGGAGACGACGACGAGAGGTGGGCGTCGTCCGCCGTACCCACCCCAACGAATAAATATATATTCTCATAAACCCTTTCATTACCCCACTGGAGTTGATCGAATCAGACCAAATGTTCAGGCAGCCGGCGAAGTCGAGGTAGCCAGCGGAACCGGCGTCGAGGGCCAGACGATCCGGGTGCGTCTGCCGAAAAAGCGGAACAACGAGCAGTTCGCAACGGCCGAACTGATGATGGGAGCAAACCATATCCGTGTACGATGCTTCGACGGCGTGACCCGAATGGGACGTATCAAGGGCAAGATCAAGAAGCGCGCTTGGATCCGCGAGGGTGACATCGTGATCGTCACGCCGTGGAGTTTCCAGAACGAGAAGTGCGATATCATATACCGGTACATGCCGCCCCAGGTCGACTGGCTCCGGCGGAACCGGTATCTCTGATCCTTTTTCCGTAATTCGTGTCTCCGAGGCCGACTTGCCCTTCGTGAGCAAGCCGTACGGAGGAGTTGGGCCGATCCGCTATATCTCCCCGCCGGCCGGAGCGATCCGGGGGCAGTCGGGAACCGCTCGTCACACACGCCGGGCGAGAGTCCCCCGTCAGGAGACCGGTAAAGAAGAGAGTGCGGATCGACGAACATCGCCAGCGACCCGCGGAGCGGAGGCGAAAAAAATCAGTCTCGACGGCCCACGATCGCCGTCTCGACGATCGTGCCGAGGGCTTCGACGCCGAAACGGTCCGTGTTCAGCACGATATCGTAGGGGGAGAGGTCGTCGATCTCTATCCCGTAGTACTGCCGGTAGCGCCTGGCCTCGCAGGCCTCGCGCTCGGCCGTCTCGACCTCGGCCGCGGCCAGGTCGCGACCGTCCTCGCGCTCGTGGATCCGCCCGACGCGGACGGCGAGCGGGGCCTGGAGCCAGACCCGGAGATCGGCGTTCCGGACCATCCGGCCCGAGAGCCTTCCTTCGACCACGATGTCGTCGGTCGACTCGGCGATCTCCCGTTGCCGCTCGTCGATCATCCGGTCGAACGAGGGGTCCGCCTCGGCGAGCGCGCCGAAGCTCGCGAGGTCCATGCCCCGCTCTCGGGCGAGGCCGCGAAAGACCTCGCCGGCCGAGATCAGCCGGAAGCCCGTGCGCTCGGCGAGCCGCCGGGCCAGCGTGGTCGTCCCGCTCCCGGGCGGGCCGCTGACCGTTATTCGCACCCTAGATTCCCCCGATGTTGAGGGACTTGCGGATCACCTGCGAGATGGTCAGCGAGCAGATCATGTACCAGATGATCCAGGCCGGAAACGGCCCGAATGCCGATGCGGTCAGGGCGACCGATCCGATGAACGGGAAGACGAGGTGATCGGGCGTCAGGGGCAGGCGATAGAGGAGCCAGAAGAAGATCGGCACCGAGACCAGCAGGATGTACGCCATGGGCTTGAACTGGGCCTGGCTCATCTCGAGCTGGTCCTGCATCATCGCGCTCTGCTTCGCCTGCATCTTCTTGACGGCCTTCTCGTCGCCGGCAAGCTGGGCCTCGCGGAACTCCTTCTGGAACTCCTTCATCTGGGCCTGAGTCCGCTGCATCTTCTCGTAATCGATCGTGTACTTCTGGATCAGGCTCGAGTAGAGCCCGGTGAGCGTCGAGAGGATCACGATCAGGATGAAGAACGGTACGCCGAACAGGGTGAGCAGCGGACCGAAGATCTGATCGATCGCCGACCCCACGCCGTCACGGAGCCAGGGGATGCTGTAGGAGAGCATCAGGGCCATGGCGAGAATGAGGGCGAAGTACCCTCCGAACGCACCGCTCTTCTTCGCCATGGTCAGGTCAGGAGCGCGACGAGTTCGTCGACCGCTCTATCCAGCAGGTGGTCCGCGTTCGTTACGGTGGCGACCGTGCATCCGGTCTTCATCGCGTACGACGCCGCAATGGCACGGTTAAAGGACTGATGGGACTGCAGTGCGCGGTAGGTGTCCAGGTCGCGGACTCTGGACGGGTCGCCGAAACGCCGCCCAAGGATCTGGTCCTCGTCCGTCTCGACCAGCACGAAGATGTCCGGCTTCAGCGCCTCGAGCACCCATTCGGGGAGCCCGGCGAGATAGCCCTTCGGCGTCTTGACCGAGGCGTGGGTGTCGACAATCACGTTCCCGTCGGTCTGTGCGATCGCCTCCGCGGCCCGCTCCTGGAGCAGCCGCTGGTCGTCCTTGCTGAGGAGACGCATCTCGTCGCGGTTCGCAGCGAGCCCGAGCTTCTGGGCCATCTCGAACATGAACGAGCCAAAAGAGATGTTGGCGTATGGTACGCCGTCCCTCTCAAGCCTTGTCAAGGCTTCCGTAATCACCGTGGTCTTGCCCACGCCGGGCACGCCGGTGATGATGCACTTGGTCCCTGCCATCTCATTCCTTCCCGAAGAACTGTCGCATGAACGGATACATCTCCATGATCTGCTGGCTCGCCACCTCTTCGTACAGGCGATAGGTGATCGAGACCGTCAGCAGCAGGCCTGTGCCCGAGACCGCTCCGATCACACCGAAGAGGTTCGCAACCACCGAGAGCAGGCCGATGAAGACGCCGCCGATGACCGTGACACGCGGGATGTACCGGTCCAGGTACTTCTCGAGCACCTGGGGATTGCGCCGGTATCCCGGGATCGACATCTGGGAGCCCTGGATCTGCCGGGCCACGTCCTTGGACGCGAGGCCGGCCGTCTTGATCCAGAAGAGCGCGAAGAGCGCGCCCCCAACGACCATCACAATGGTGTCGATACCCATCCGTAATAAGATCTCCCACGGCTGGTGACCGAGATCGGTCAGCCACCACATCCAGTCGGATGGCCCGTTGATCGGCGCGAGGAAGTACATCAGGCCCGATGTGGGGCTCTGGCCGTCGAACGTGCCCAGGATCGTGATCCCGACGTTGTTCAGGAAGAGCCCGAGCATCTGGATGTTCGCCTGGAGCACCCGGACCAGGATCATCGGAAGGACCGAGGCGTAGATCAGCTTCACGGGGAAGCGCGACCGCGAGCCGCGGACCTGGGCGTGGGCGAGCGGGATCTCGATCCTCGTCGACTCCACGTAGACGATCACGAGGAAGATCGCGATCGTCGTGATGAACGCGAGCAGATCCGTCCCGAAGTACTGCAGGTAGTTGCCGCCGCCGAGGCCGATGGCGATCAGGCGCGGGAAGAACCCGACGGGGTACGGGTCCGAGACCGGGGCCCAGTTGAGGAACCCGTTGATCAGGGACTGCGAGATCCCGGCGATGATGAACAACCCGACGCCCGAGCCGATCCCCCACTTGGTCACGACCTCGTCCATGAAGACGATCAGGATGCCGCCTACGATGAGCTGGAGGAAGATGATCAGGGCAAGGAGCGTCGTGTTCCCGCCGAAGAGGCTCGCCACGATGGTCGCGTCGGGCTTCATGAACCCGCCGATCAGGTTCGGCGCGGCCTCGATCAGGATCATGACCACGATCAGGACCTTCTGCAGGCCCATGTAGATGACCTGCCCGCGGGTCTCCGAGGTGTCGATATGCAGAATGTCCGCGCCTTTCAGGAGCTGGAGCACGATCGAGGCCGTGACGATCGGTCCGATGCCCAGGTGGATGATCGAACCCGAGGCACCCGCGAGCAGTGCACGCCAGTACAGGAAGATGTCCTGGCTGGACTGGTCGAGGCCGAAGATCGTGATGTTGGAGAGGATGAAGTAAAGGATCAGGATGCCTGCGGTCCACATCAACTTGTTCTTGAAGTGGACGTGCCCCTCGGGGCTTTTAACCGCGGGCATCGCCGCGAGCAGTGGTTCGAGTCGATCGAGCAGTTCGCCCATAGAGTCACCTTAAAAAGTGGGCGTGCTCAGACGACGTTCGCCTGTCCGCCCTGCGCCTCGATCTTCGCAATCGCCTGTTCGGAGAACGCACCGGCCGAGATACGGAGGGTGCGCGTGACGCGCCCGCTGCCGAGCACCTTCTCGATGCCGAGCGCAGCCGCATCGATCACGACCGCTCCGTCCTCTTCCGAGGCGAGCTGCTGCGCGAGGAGCGCTCCGACCATCTGGTCGAGGGTCCCGACATCGATCGTCGGGACCTCCCGGCGGTTGACCGGGACAAAGCCGTTCTTGCCGTAGACCGGGCCCTCCTCGAGGTAGAACTTCGTGAACCGGTGGGCGTTGATCCCGGCCCGGCCCCTGCCGCCACGGTTCCCGGCGCCACGGCGGTTCTTGTGGGTACCGCCGCCGCAGGTCCGGGAGCCGCGGTATTTCGATCGCTTGTTGACAGGCATGAGTTCACCGCATCTTGTAGAGGAGTTCGTTGATCTCCGGTCCGTAGTACCCGAGCGCTCCTCCCTGGGGATAGGTTCGCTTCAGGGACTTATACCCCTTGCGCGGGGGGTGGAGCCGGAGGACAGGCTTCAGACCGGGGATGTCCCGGAGCTTCGCCTTCCCCTCGGCGATCGCCTGAGCGAGCTCGGCGATCCCCGGGTACTCGGTCTTTTCGCGGACGTACTCGTCCGTGATCGGGGCGTTCCCCTCGAGTCTACCGCGGGTGCGGATCAGGGTCTCGAGGGTCTCGGCCGTGACCTCGCCGTACGCGACGAAGTCCTTGACCTTCCGGATCATGCCGAGCATCTCCGGGGTGTCGGGCGCGAGAACGCAGTGGTTGATGTGGTGGAGCCGGAGCATCTTGAGCGTGTCCTTGATCTCCTTTCGGGTGTTGACCACGCCGCGCACCTGGACGACCGCGTACATCACTGCCCTCCGAGCCGGATCATGTTCGTCTGGCGGAGCGCCTCGAAGGTCGCCTTCGCGAAGTTGATCGTGGTCCGGGTCTGCCCGGACGAGAAGGTCCAGACGTCCCTGATCCCGGCGAGCTCGAGCACCTTCTTGCCGATCTCACCCGTGACCAGGCCGATGCCCTGGGGCGCCGGCTTGAGGGTCACCGTGACCGAGCCTGCCTTGCCCTTGACCTGCATCGGGATCGAGTGCTGCTGGTCGCAGCCGCACTCCCACGAGCCGCAGCCGCGCTGAACACGGATCACGTTGATCTTCGCGTTGTCGATCGCCTTCTTGATCGCGTTGCCGACCTGGGCGTCCTTGCCCTGGCCGAAGCCGATAAAGCCGTCCTTGTTGCCGACCACGACGACGGCGCGGAACTTGACGCGCCGACCCGAGTCGGTCATCCGCTGCACCATCTGGATGTCGAGCACCTCGTCCGTGAGATCGGAGAGGAAGGCATCCACGATCTGTGGCTCCTTGATCGGCTTGCCGGTCGAGAGGACCTCGTCCATCGAGGAGATCTCGCCGGCCATTACCGCCCTGCCGAGGCCGGTGAGCGGAACCCATTCCGCACGTTCGTATGCCATATTACGCCAGCTCCTGGATTCTGGCTGTCACCAGTTCGACGTTCTCGACGAGATCGCCGGCCCGGTCCGCCGCGTAGGCGGCGATGTGCGCGCCCTTGGCGCGGTCGTCATCGGGCAGGATCGTATCGCCGTGGGGGACCTCGAGGCCGCCCTCGACCGCGCCCTTCAGCGCGGCGAAGACCCGGGCACCCGGGGTAGCGCGAGCGAGGCCGATGTCGAGGATCGCTTCCTCGTGCCCGGCCGCGAGGGCCTTCTTCGCGAAGAGCATCCCCGTCAGGTACGCGGCCGGCGTGTTCGCCGTCGCGCCCGTGTACCCGAGCTCGGCGAGCTCGAGCGAGCTCGCCATGACGAGCGTCCGGTCGCCGTCCATCTCGGCCGTAACGAGCTGGCAGATGATCTGCCGGTTCGTCCGCCGTACCACCATGCGCGGCGCGTCGCAGACGACGAGCTTGGCACGGCCGTAGTAGTCGGTCTTCCCCTCACGCCGCCGGCGGAACGGGACAAAATACCGTGGTCCGGTTGCCATTAGCGGTTCCTCCCGACCAGGATCTCCATCTGGGCCTTCATGTGTGCGACGTTCCGGTACTGACCGCCGGCTGCGCGCCGATAGAGGATCCGGTAGTTGCGCCGCTCGAGTTCGCCGCTGTCGCGGAGCTCGACCAGCACCTTCCGGATCGCCCGGATCTTCTGGATCCAGACCCGCTTCGAGGGCGTGCGGGCACCTGCCGCGCCCTTCCGGCGGCCGGGGCCCTTGCAGTGGCCGTACGACCGCTTTGCGATCCGGGCCCGGGCGCGCCCGCGCGAGACACCCTTCTTGGGGTGAGCGCGGATCACGCCGTCGTCGACGAGCTTCCGGAGGTCTTCACGCGAGATCGCGTTCTCGATCTCGGAGCTCTGCTCGGGGTCGAACCAGACGCGGTTGACCCCGCACTTCAGGACCGAGGCCGCGATGCGGCGCTGGGAGGCGAGGTTACTCATCGGACTCCTCCTCCGCAGCGGCGGGCGTCTTCCCGCGGCTCGTGTCCTTCGGGTTCAGGATCCGCAGGCCGAGCTCGGTAGCCCGGGCCTGCATCTGCTCCCGCTTCTTCATGCCGACCGCACCGGCGATCCGGATGGCCTGCTTGGATGCGTCCAGACCCTCGATCTCCATCGGGTTGTGGACGAGGATGTCCTCGAACCCGCTGGGGTGAAGGCCGCGCACGGCGATCGGGCTTCCGTAGCCCGGCGTCGGGTGCGCGCCCTTCGCCTTCTTCTGCATCCGCTGCTTGCTCTGAAGGCCGCGGGGCCGGCGCCAGCTGTCGCTGAGCTGCTTCTTGGTGCCGAATCCGCCCCGGTGGAAGCGCGCTCGCTTCGCGGCCCGGACCCGGATCAGCCTCTTTGTCTCTTGATCCATCTCAGGCCCTCTCGACGATATAGATCCCGTCCTGGAAGACACGGGGGTCGCGCTTCCGAATGCGGGTCGCATGTTCGATATTCGCGGCCGAGTTGCCGACCTTCTCCTTGTCGATCCCCGAGAGCGTCACCGCATCGTTGCCGACCTGGGCAGTCACGCCCGACTCGATCCGGGCATAGCGGGCCTGCTTCTCTCCGAGGAAGTTGTCGATCACGAGGGTCGTTCCCTGGAGTTTGAGCTGGATGGGGAAGTGGGAAAAGACCACCTTCATCCGGTACTCGTACCCCTCGGTGACGCCCCGGCACATGTTGCGGATGTGCGAGGCGAACGTCCCGACCATGGCCACGACGCGCTTCCTGGTGAGCTCGGTGGAGACCCTGACCAGATCCTCTTCGATCGTGATCGTGATCGCGCGGAAGCGCGTGTCGCGCTCGAGCGTACCCTTGGGGCCCGTCACCGCGATACGTGTCCCGACCATCGAGACCGTGACCCCGTCCGGGATCTGGACCGTTGCTTCGAATGTCATCTCCCGCACCTCAGTACACGAACCCCAGGAGCTCGCCCCCGATCGCGGCCTTCCGGGCCTGCTCGTGAGTGAGCACGCCCTGCGAGGTCGTCAGGATCAGGAGACCGAAGTTCTTCGCGGGCAGGTACCTGGTCTCCCAGTATTCGAGCTCCTCGAGCCCGACCTTGTACCGCGGCGAGATCACTCCGCACTTGTTGATGCCGCCCGAGAGGTGAACCTGGAACTGGCCGCCCCGCCGGTCGTCGACATACTCGAACGAGCCGATATATCCGGCGTCCTGCATGATCCGGAGCATGGCGCCGAGCAGTTTGCTCGCCGGCTCCAGGATGCAGGTCGATTTGCCGCCGTCGGACGCGTTCTTCAAGGTCGACATCGCGTCGGCGATCGTATTCTGTCGTCCCATTGTTTCCACCCTCAGTTCATCTTCTTGAAGCCCAGTCGCGGGGCCCATTCTCGGAAGCACTGCCGGCAGAAGTTGACATGATACCGCCGGACGAGCCCCTGCTTGCGGCCGCAGAGCTGACACGCATGTGCGCCCCGGCCGTACCGCTGCTTCTTCTGTTCTTCCGCCATCACCGCACCTCCACACCGAACGCGTCGGTTACGAACGCGATTGCGTCCTCTTTCGTGACGCGCTGGGGGTTGGGCAGCTTCTTCTGCTGCATGCGCCGCCGCGCGATCCGGACGCCGGGCCGCTCGAGGACGACGTTGATGTCCATCCCGTAGATCCCGATCTTGGGGTCGTAGGCCATGCCCGGGTAGTCCGTGTGCTCCTCGATACCGAACGAGACGTTGCCGTTCTTGTCGAACTGGCTCGCGAAGAGGACCTTCTCGAGGATCTCGAGGGAGGTCTTCAGGAACGTCTCGGCCGTCTCGCCGCGGAGCGTGACCTTGGCTCCGATCGGGGCGCCCTTGCGGATCCCGAATGCGGGCTGGGTCTTCTTCGCGATGGTCCGGACGGGGCTCTGGCCCGTGATGCGGCGGATGATCTCCTCACCGTTCATCAGGCGCTCGCCCGACTCGCCGACGCCCATGTGGACGACGACCTTGTCGACCCGCGGCCGGCGCATCATGTTCTCGGCGTTCACGCCTCAATCCCCCACGAGGAGACTGCCGGGGTCTCGCGCCCGACCATGTAGCAGTAGTCGTCGATCGTCTCGAACGGCGTACCGTCGTTCGCGTCCTCGAGCAGGACCCGGTTGGGGGTCGTGCCCGCGACCGTGACGATCTCGGTGATGCGGCCGATCCGGCCCGCGTGCCGGCCGGCGATGACCATGGTCATGTTGCCGACGGCGAACGGGAAGTGGTCGATGACCGCGAAGCGGTTCTCGGGTTCGAGCGAGAGCACGACCGAGTCGCGGGACCTGACCTGGTGGTCGGCGAGGACGTTCGCGCCGTGGGAGAGGTTCAGCTGGACCTTGCCGCCGGTGACGACCGTCTTCTTCGCGACCCGCGCGAGGCGGCTCTTGGCGGCCTCGGCGTCGATCGGGACCGTGATGATCCGGCCCTTCTTGTCGAGCAGGACGCGGAAGTACTGGTCCATCTTCGGGATCGAGATGATATCGAAGATCCCGACGCCCATCCGGGGGTCCCGGCAGGGCTTTCCGTTCACCAGCACCGACCGCTGCGAGAGGATCAGCTTGACCTCCTTCATGGTCCGTGCGAGGTTCATCCGGTCGCGGAGCAGGACCGCCATGGGCAGGGCGCCGGCGTTGTGCGGGCCCGCCCGGGTCTTGGTGATGAAGGTCTGCTCCTTTCGGGCGAGCCGCCACGACTTCGGCGCGACCATGCGCTTGAGATGATCGGACATCTATGCCTCCCCCCCGGCGAGCCTCGCGGCCCGCTTCGGGTCCTTCAGATTCAGTTTCGTGACCATCACGTTCGACGGGTCGATCTTTCTCGCCTTCTCGGTGCCGTCGGCCTTCGTGATCACGACGCCATGGACGACGACCTTGGAGTTCTTGACATCGACCATGTCGACGATGCCCTCATCTCCGGCGAAGTCGCCGCGCATGACCCGGACCGTGTCCCCCGTCACGACGCGGATCCTGCGCTTGCCGTTGTACTGCGCGCGCAGCTGGGGCGAGAGCGGGGCTCCGAGGAGCTTGGTGCGCAGGTGTAGGGGCGCCTGGTAACGGGCCCTTCGCTGCTTTCTCGGCTGGATGCTCGTTGATAATACCATGCCTCTCTCCTCAGACGATGATGGTGGCCATGGAGCCGAGCTTGGGGAAGCGTTCGGCCACCTCGCGGGCGACCGGGCCCTTGATCTCGGTGCCCTTCGGTTCGTTCTTCGGCGCGACCATGCGCTTGAGATGATCGGACATCTATGCCTCCCCCCCGGCGAGCCTCGCGGCCCGCTTCGGGTCCTTCAGATTCAGTTTCGTGACCATCACGTTCGACGGGTCGATCTTTCTCGGCTTCTCGGTGCCGTCGGCCTTCGTGATCACGACGCCGTGGACGACGACCTTGGAGTTCTTGACATCGACCATGTCGACGATGCCCTCATCTCCGGCGAAGTCGCCGCGCATGACCCGGACCGTGTCCCCGGTCACGACGCGGATCCTGCGCTTGCCGTTGTACTGCGCGCGCAGCTGGGGCGAGAGCGGGGCTCCGAGGAGCTTGGTGCGCAGGTGAAGGGGCGCCTGGTAACGGGCCCTTCGCTGCTTTCTCGGCTGGATGCTCGTTGATAATACCATGCCTCTCTCCTCAGACGATGATGGTGGCCATGGAGCCGAGCTTGGGGAAGCGTTCGGCCACCTCACGGGCGACCGGACCCTTGATCTCGGTGCCCTTCGGTTCGTTCTTCTCGTTCACCAGCACCATCGCGTTGTCTTCGAACGAGACGCGCAGGCCGTTCGGCCGCCGGATCTCCTTCTTCTGACGGATGACGACCGCCTTCTCGAGCTTGCGGCGCATGTCGGGGGTTCCCTTCTTGACCGAGACGGTCGCGAGGTCCCCGAGGCCGAGCTTCGGCTGACGGCGCCGGACGCCGTGATAGCGGTCGACCGAGACGATCTGGACCATCCGGGCGCCCGTGTTGTCGACGCAGGCCATGCGGGAGCCCGTGGCGAGCGCCCGCGGCGTGGTCGAACTCTTTGCTTTCATTCCGTCGTCACCTCGACCACGACGAAGGTCGTCGACTTCGAGAGCGGACGGCACTCGGCGATCCGGACCATGTCCCCGACCTTTGCCTGGACGCAGGGCGGGTTGTGGGCGTGGATCTTGCTCGAGCGCTTCTCGTAGCGCTTGTACTTCCGCACGTAGTGGAGGAAATCGCGTCCCACCACGATCGTGCCGGTCATCTTATCGCTCACGACCTTGCCGGTGATCACCTGGCCGCGCACCGGCAGGGTGCCGTGAAACGGACAGTTCACGTCGCTGCACTCCGCTTGCGGGGCCTCGACGTTCAACCCAATGTCACGTGCCATATGGTATCCTCGTTATCTGCGGGAGGTCAGACGGCGCTCGGGCGCTCCAACGAGCGCGGCACCGTCGACCTCCACTGCAGTCCCGTCCGGGAGGGGGAGTCGGAAGCAGGCGACCGCCTTGGGCACGGTCTTCGTGCCCTTCTCGGTCGCAATCCGGAGAGTCTGTTTCGTCTCGTCGACGCACAGGCCCTCGACCCCCGCCAGGGACGGGTTCTTGGCTCGCACCACCAGGACGTGCCGGCCGATCCATTCGTGTCGGAGCACGTCCCGGTGTGCGATCACGCCGCCTTCCTCCGGGATGATTCGGTCAGGAGGCGAGCGATGGTGCGCCGGATCTCGCGGATCTGGCCGGGGTTCTCGGTGGCGCCACCGGCACCGACCTTCCCCTTGTTCCGGACCAGTTCGAGCCGGAGCTTCGAGAGCTGCTCGACGATCTCGACGTCGGAGAGCTGGGAGACCTCGCCTGAACGGAAGATGGCCATCAGCGCACCTCCTCGTTCACGAACTCCTCATCGGGAGTCGCCGCGAGCTCGGCGTCGATCGTCTCGCCGAGGTCCTCCTCGACCGGCTCCTCGATAACGGGGGCCTGTCGGGGGGCGACGTCGAGGATCTCGAACTTGTCGGGGAGCCTCGTCTCGGGCAGGATGATCTTGACCTGAACGCCGATGGTCCCGAGCTTCTTGATCGCGACCGCGTAGCCCTTCTCGACCATCGAGATCGAGGGTTCGCCCGCGTGCTTGATGTAGCCCTCGACGAACTTCTGGACCCGCGAGCGGGCACCGGTCAGCTTGCCGGAGAGGACGACCTCGCACCCGAGGGCGCCGGACTCCATGACCCGCCGGACCACGTTGGACCCGGCCTTGCGGAAGTACCAGCCCCGCTCGAGCGCGTTGGCGAGCCTCTCCGCCATGATCTGGGCGTTGAAGTTCGGGTTGCCGACCTGCTGGACCTCGATCTGGGGGGATTCGATCCCGAAGTCCTGGGCGAGGTCCGCGGTCAGCTGCCGCACGACCTTGCCGCCCTTGCCGATCACGATACCGGGCTTCTCCGCGTAGATCGTGACCTGCGTGCCGAGCGGCGTGCGGGCGATATCCATGCCGCCGTATCCGGCGCGCTTGAGCTCCTTGAGGAAGTGCTGCTGCACCCGAACCTTCCGGACGCCGTCAGCGACGAACTTTCTCTCGACCGCCATTATTCCTGCACCTCCTGAACGATGATCTCGATATTGACCGTCTCGCGCCGCTTGGGCGTGGCCCGTCCCATGGCACGGGGGAAGAAGGCCTTCTGGCCCCGGCCGCGGTTCGCGGCCGCATGGACGATCACGAGCCGGTCGGCGTCGAGGCCGCTGTACTCGGCGTTCTTCTTGATCGACTCGAGGAGCCGGATGTAGCCCTTCGAAGCCTTGACTGGGTAACGCCCGGCGTCCCAGCCCACGAGGCCGCGCTTGTGCGCGACGTTCCGGTTGAACCGCCGGAACGGCACGGCCTTCTTGAGCGCGACGACCTCGTTGAGGTAGGAGAGTGCGCGGTTGAGGTCCTGGTTCTTGATGAACCGGGCGATCTCGATCGCGTGCTTGGGCGAGACCGGGAGCTCGTTCGCCTTGGCCCGGGCGAACTGCTCGCCCCGGGTCCCCATCGAATAACCTGTGCGTGCCATGCCGATCACTTCAGGGGAACGAACTTACTCGACCGCGTTGCGCCGATACCGGCCGATCCGTGCGCGACACGCCTGCGCGTGAGCGCGAACTCGCCGAGGTAGTGGAAGACCGACTCGGGCTGGAGTTCCACCTTCTGGAACTCCTTGCCCGTGTAGATCTCGACCTCGCGCCCGACCATCTCGGGGAAGACCATCATCGACCGGAGGTGCGTCCGGATCCGGGCGTCGCCGTTCCGGAACCGGGAGAGGAGGTGCTCCTCGTCCCGGGAGAGGCCGCGGAGCACCTTGCGCCGGGCCCGCGAGGGCATGACCGGGAGGAGATCGGTCATGGACATCGCCTGTAAGTCCTCGATGCGGTAGCCGTGGTAGGTAAACTCCTCGCGCCGCCTCGGCATTCGCTTCTGCGTCTTTTTTGCTGCCATCCACGATCACCTCTTCTTGCGTCCGGTTCTCCGGGCTGCAACATGACCGACCGTCCGACCGGGCGACGTGCCGCGAGCGACCGTCTTCGGGCGTCCGGGGTGCTGGTGGCCACCGCCGCCGAACGGGTGGTCGATCACGTTCATCGCAACACCGCGGACGCGCGGCCAGGTCGATGCCGTGTTCTTCATCTTGTGGAACTTCTTGCCGGCCTTGACGAACGGCTTCTCGCCTCTGCCGCCGCCGGCGACGACGCCGACCGTGGCGAGACAGCGGCTGGAGAACCACTTCATCTTCCCCGACGGCATCTTGACTCCGACCTTCTCGTCGGTCTTGTCGACCACGATCGCCTGAACGCCCGATGCCCGGACGAACTTGCCGCCGTCGTTGGGTCGCGCCTCGATATTGCAGACGTAGGCCCCGGTCGGGATCTTTCCGAGCGGAAGGGTGTTGCCGTTCCGGAACTCGGCCTCGGGACCCCAGGTGATCGCGTCGCCGACGCCGATCCCCTCGGTCACGAGGAAGTAGGTCTTCTGCTGGTTCTCGAGCCGGACGAGTGCGATCGGGGTGTGGCGTGCCGGGTCGTGCTCGATCCCGATCACGACCCCGCGCACTGTCACCTGGTCAGTGCCCAGGTGCTTCAGCTCGGCTTTGTACCGGTGCGAGGGCGCCCTGTAGGTCGGGCCGCCCCGGCCCCGGTTCTGCGTGGTGATACGATGTCCCATCTTGCCACCTCACATGACGCCGAGCCGCGAGAGGATCTCTTCTGCGGCCTTCGGGTCCTCGAAGCTGACGATCGCTTTCTTCTTGCCGGTGGTCGTGTTGACCGTCCGGATGGCCGAGACGGGGTGGCCGAAGGCCGCCTCGAGCTCGTACTTGATCTGGGGCTTGGTCGCGCGGTTGTCGACGAGGAAATGGAGCTTCGACTGGTTCTCGAGCGCCAGCATCGCCTTCTCCGTCACGAACGGGTAGTGAAGGATCATTGGTTCTCCTCCAGCCACCGGATCGCACCCTGCGTCCAGACCGTGAGCCGGCCCGCGTGCGTGCCGGGCGCGAGGTGCTCGACGTTGAGCGCGTTCACGGGCACGGCATCGACGCCGGCCAGGTTCCGCGCCGCCGAGAGCGGCGCGTTCGCGGTCACGATCAGGAGCGACTTCTTCTGCTTGTACCGGCGACCGCGCATCTTGCCGCGGCCGGCGCGGACCTTGTGGCTGCCCTTGGCCTTCTCGACGTCGGCGTAGACGCCGACTGCGGAGAGCGCACGGACGAGGTCCTGGGTCCTGGCGACCGACTCGAACGCGTCGACCATGACGACGGGGACGTCACCCTCGAAGAGGTGGCCCCGCCCGCGGACGAGGTCCGCGTTCATGGTCGCGGCGATCGCGGAGCGGCGTGCCTTGGACTTCTCCTTCTTGTTGATCTCCTTGGTGAGGATCTTCTCGACCTTCGGGGGGTGCGCCTGGCGCCCGCCCCGGGCCTGGGGGACCTTCACCGCGCGGGAGCCGTTGTGGAGACGGGGGACGTGCGATGCACCGCGCCCCGAGCCCCAGCCCGTGCCGACCGACTCGACGCCTGCGTTGACGTAGGTGCCGTGCGGCTGGTACCGGGTCGACTGGATCGCGATCACGGCCTTCCGGATCAGGTCCGGGCGGTACTCCTCGGCGAAGACCGCCGGGAGTTCGATCTCGCCCTGGACAGCGCCGTCGAGCCCCTTGATCTGTGCTTTCATTCTCTAGCACCCCTGCTTTGAGTCGGTGCTCACGAACTCGATCGCGGGCAGCCGCTCGACATGTTCACCCTTCCGCACGGCCGGCCGGATACGGACGAGACGCTTGGAGGGACCCGGGATCGAGCCCTTGATCAGGACGTACGGGTTCCGGACGAGGCCGTAGTTGATGAATCCGCCCGCGGGCGTGATCTCCGCGCCGTCTTCGCCGACCTTGAGGACCCGCTTGTTGAAGTCGGTCCGCTGCTGGTAGCCCATCTGGCCCATCTGCGGGACCTGCCACCGGACGTGGTGAGGGGTCCAGGGGCCGAGGTTCCCGATGTGCCGCTTCTTGCCGCCGCGCGAGTGCTTGCGCTTGCGGACCTGGATGCCCCAGCGCTTGACCGGGCCCTGCGTGCCCTTGCCCGTGGTGATCGCGGTGACGTCGGCATACGCGCCGATGTTCATGCAGTCCGTGAAGTTGAACTCGGAGCCGAGGACGTCCTTTGCGAACCCGAGCTTCTCTTCGAGCGAGCCGCCGCCGATGCAGATCTCCATCAGGTCGGGGACCTTCTTCGGGACGCCCGTGAGCTCGTAGGGCTGCGTGTACACGACGGCCTGGAGTTCGACGACCAGGCCCTTCGCGATCGCCTCGTCGAGGCGCGCCCATGCGGCTTCGGGGTCGTAGGTCTTCGGGAGCGTGAGGCGCTGGCGAAGTGCGTCGTCGACCTTGCCCGCCCAGACCTCGGTCAGGGCGCGCTTGCCGTAGGTGTCCTTGGTGTAGGCGCGGATGGCCGCGACCTTCATGGGGGGGCACTCGACGACCGTGACCGGAACCATGATGTCCTTTCCTTCGGTCGGGCTGTGCTTGTGGTCATCGACCATGACCAGGTGGGTCATGCCCACCTTGTACCCGGCAAAGCCCTGGAGCACGGGTGCTCCGTCGCGCTCGGGCCACGAGTGGTAGCGGGGAACCTGGCTCTTTGCCCGCTTTCTCGGGCTGTACGCAAGCGATCCCCGCCGCGGCCTGTTAATTTTTGGCATTGTCCGATCAGTCCTATCTGGTTGTGATGCCGCACGGGAGACGGCGTGGTCGTGCTGACCCGGCAGGAGAATGCCGTCGACTGAAAAGGCCGCGGATCGTCAAAGAGAGTGCCAGTTGTAACTCTCCGCATGCCCGGCCCCGTTCTGCAGCATCCCGTCTGCAGACTCCGTGACCGGTATGAAGGAGCACCTGTCGGCGTGAATCGCCGACTCCAACCTGTCTCGCAAAGAGATCCTGAATGCAGCAGCGCCCGTCGTGCGGGCAGGGCCGTCCATGACGTCCACCCTGCTGCTGCCTCAGCCCCAGCGTCTATCAGCCACCGTGCGAGAAGCACGGCATTCGTCCCATAACATGACCGGGCACGGCGATCCGCCCCCGATCATAATGGTGTCATTATAATGAGAGAGAATCGAATATAAACGTTGGCAAAGCCGGACCGGGCCATACCTTTATTACCGCTCTCGGAAAAGGACACGAAGAGGCGCACCAGGATCATGTCGGCGAAGACAGATGGCATCGGGCGCGAGTTTCTCGACGGGACCCGTGCCGAGTTCATGACCCCGTCGGACCAGATGCTCGGGCTGCCCCAGCCCCTGCTCGAGCTCTCCGCGGGGGACGGCGCGGTGATCCCCCTGCCGGACCCAGTGGAGTTCGAGGTGCCGGCGCTCGACCTCTGGGAGGCGATCATCCGGCGCGAGTCGATCCGCGAGTTCTCGCACGAGCCCCTCTCGCTCGACGAGCTCTCGTACCTGCTCTTTGCAACGCAGGGCGTGCGGAGCGTGGTCGGCGGCGAGTACACGCTCCGCACGGTGCCGAGCGCGGGGGCGCGGCACGCCCTCGAGACCTACCTCCTCCTCAACCGCGTGGAGGGGGCGCCTCACGGGCTCTACCGGTACAGCGCACTCGACCACCGGCTCCTCGAGGTCGATCGCAGCCCGCTCGTCGACCAGCGGATCATTGCAGCCTGCTACCGGCAGCCGTTCATCGAGGAGTCGGCCGTGGTCTTCCTCTGGACGGCCGTACCGTACCGGATGACATGGCGGTACGGCGAACGAGGATATCGCTACCTCTTCCTGGATGCGGGGCACGTCTGCCAGAACCTCTACCTCGCAGCCGAGCCGATCGGCTGCGGGGTCTGCGCGGTCGGGGCATTCGACGACGAGGCGATCGGCCGGGCGCTCGGCCTCGACGAGGAGCAGTTCCTGGTCTACGTCGCGGCGGTCGGCCGGCGCCGGTCCCACTAGCCGATGTCGGGGAACTCCCTGGCCTCTTTCTCGAGGAAGTAGGCGAGGACGGTCCGGATCGCGACGATCGCGCCGAGCTGGGTGATCTCCTGCAGCCCCGGCTCGGTGAAGGTCCGGATCAGGTCGGCGACGATGAAGAACTCGAGGCCGAAGAGGATACGGTTCGTGAAGTGAATCCGGATCTGGCGGTAGCTCCGGTCGCCCCGCCCGAACTCGCGCCGGAGGAGGTGGACGGCAGCGACCACGCCCGCGTAGACCGTGACCACCACGCCGACGAGGCCGAAGCCCTGAGCGAGGATGTCGATCGCCGTGATCGTGTCCATGCACTACCGGGGGTTCGGCCCGGTCACGGTCGGGTTCGCGGGGTCGGCCGTCCACTCGGTGAACGAGCCCTCGTAGAGCCGGACGTCCGGGTACCCGAGGAGGTGGCGGAAGATCAGATACTCGTTCGTCGCCTCACGCCCGGTGCCGCAGGAGCAGATGACGGTCCTGTCGGGGGTCGCGCCGACCGCCTCGACCGCCTGCCGGATCTCGGCCTCGGGACGGAGCCTTCGAGTGTTCTCGGCGCTCATCAGCCCCTTCCAGGGGAGGTTGACCGCGCCCGGGATGTGCCCGGGCTTCGGCCACGGCCCCTGGCCCTGGTAGGTCGCGGGCGGCCGGGCGTCGAGCAGGATCACGTCATCGCGGTCCTTGAGCCGTACGAACTCGTCGAGGTCCAGGAAGAGGTCGTTCCGCACGCGGGGCGTGAACCCGGACTCCTCCGCCTTCCCGTACTCCCGCGAGAGCGGGTGCCCCTCCGCCTTCCAGGCGTCGAGACCGCCGTCGAGGATCCGGACGTCGCCGTGACCGTACCGCAGGAGCGAGTACGCGACCATGGTCTGCTCGAGCCCGTCCCCGATATAGGTCGTGCAGCCCGTGAGCGAACAGGAGCCGGTATAGACCACGACCGGGACGTCGGCATCGAGGCCGAACTGCCGGAAGAGCCCCATGGCGGCGTCGCGGTTGACCCAGCGCGTGGGGCAGGTGCCCTCGTGGGCCCGGAAGACGTTCTCGTTCAGGTAGATGGCCCCGAGGATATGGCCCTGGACGTACTCGTGGATGTTCGGCTGGCAGTCGAGAAGCAGGAGCTCGTCGCCGTGGTGATCGGCAAGCCAGGACGGCGTCACCCACGAGACGGAGCCGCCGTGGGGCGAGATGGAGTCGGATGGCGTCATAACAGAGACCTCAGGGTATGTGGGAATGCCCTGCCGATCGGAAATAATTATCCGTTCGGACTGTCGCAGTCCGTCTCTTCGGACCTCGTGACGTACCGGTTGAAGCCGATCGAAAAGCCCGGGGGCCGGCGGAGTGTCTCGCGGGTCTCGAGGCGACGGCAGGCGGTGCGGGGACGAGAGCGAAACAGGAGAGAGAACGAAGAAGAGTGGGCCCGCGGAGATTCGAACTCCGGACCTCCGCCATGTCAAGGCGACGTCATAGCCAGCTAGACCACGAGCCCGCTGCACCGCGTGTGTGCCTTACAACGTGGGCGGGTTTCCTATAAAAAAATGT
>Ga0074193_1001643_pt1 | contig 25533 bp, 22 predicted proteins | sample EPASupsiteHSE605_FD_64523 | JGI IMG/M metagenome (GOLD analysis project Ga0074193, IMG submission 64523) | Bioremediated contaminated groundwater from EPA Superfund site, New Mexico - Sample HSE6-05 | ecosystem: Environmental > Aquatic > Deep subsurface > Groundwater > Contaminated ... | reverse complement strand
CCAAGGAGAGGCAAGATGAGTCGAGGTCAATATCGGAAAATTCGACCTGGGGCATCAGAAGGCGTTTTGAGCAAGGCAAGCTGCATATCAACCACACCAAGTTTTTAGGGTATGATAAAGATGAAAACGGCAATCTCATTATCAATGAAAAACAAGCGAAAATCGTCAAGCGGATATACAAAGAATTTTTTGACGGTAAAGGAGCCAACCGGATCGCGAGAGACTTGGAATTGGGCGGCGTACTAAACTGGCATGGCAAAGCCAAATGGTATGAAGGCAGCATCCGGGAAATGCTTATCAACGAAAAATATAAGGGGGATGCTCTTCTTCAGAAAACCTACACCGTTGATTTCCTGAGCAAAAAACGGGCAGACAACAACGGCCAGGTGCCGCAGTATTATGTGGAAGACAGTCATCCGGCGATTATTGATAAAGAGATGTGGGAAGCGGTACAGCTTGAGATGGAGCGCAGACGGAATTTCGCGTTAGAGTATGGCATTCAAAAGCTTGAGTATGTGACAACCAGCAACCCCTTTGCAGGCAGAGTCATCTGCGGTTCTTGCGGCCGGACCTTTGGTAGAAAGGTATGGAACTCAACTGATGATCGACTCAGAAGGATCGTCTGGCGGTGTAACGGCAAATATCCGGTGAAGGGCAAAAAGGGCTGCGAAAGCAGGCATATCGACGATGGGGTTTTATATCAGGCGTTTGTTGATGTATTTAATACGCTGGTCGAAAACAAGGATTGTTTTCTGGGCAAGTGGAAAGGACTGCGGGAAAGCGATAATCCGCTTCGACGCTATAAAGCAAAGCAGTTTTCAAAAATCATAACTGAGACAGGGCGGATCAAGGAATTTGATATTGTCCTATATTGTGTATTGGTAGAAAAAGTGATAGTTTATGACAGCGGCAGATTGAAAGTATGTTTACTTGACGGCACAGAAGTTGAGTGTGTAATGGAATAGAAACAAAATAACGGGCCGGTCGGGGTGAATTTGGATCACCTTGATCGGCTTTTTTGCTGTTATTTGCACATGTCGGGTGAAAATCATTAATGATATTTTTCATTGTGCATCAGATGGTTTTCTACTCAGAAAAAAGTGTGAACCCCAAAAATATATGGGATTCACACAGCGGTTTTACTCAAAGTACCATTGGCACGCGAAGCCCTCTAGAGCTTCAACACGATCTCTATTTCAGATACTTGGAAAAGAAGAATGTGAGCTTGTCAAAGGGGATATAATTCACCCGGTCGTACAGATCCACATGACCTGCGCCCGGAACAATGTAGAGTTCCTTCGGTTCGACCGCCAGCTTGTAGGCGTCTTCGCTGAACTCTCTGGAATGAGCGTTCTCACCCGTGATGAAAAGAATGGGACGAGGAGAAATCGTCTCTATGTCTGCGAATGGGTAAAAATTTATGAATTTAACGTTGCTGCTAAGCGTCGGGTGCGTTGTAAGTTTTGGCGACTGACCTTTAGGGGTGTATTCACCTCTTGGAGTGCGGTAGAAGTCATAAAACTCACGCTCAATGGCGCTAGAGTTTTCATTCAGTTCATGTACTGTCCCACTGGTGTATTTGGTTTCACCGCCTGTGAACTCCACATAGCGTTGCTCCGCTGCCTCTTCGAGAATCTTCTTTCTTTGATCGAGAGTCTGCGATTGTTTAAGCCCGTTACGGTTAGCAGCGCCCATATCGTACATGCTGACTGTCGCGATGGCTTTCATGCGCGGGTCGATCTTGGCTGCGCTGATGGCAAAGTTCCCGCTGCCACAAATCCCGATAACACCAATCCGATCCCTGTCAATAAATGACTGGGTGCCCAGGAAATCCACCGCAGCACTGAAATCCTCGGCATAGATATCCGGCGAAACAGCGTTGCGAGGCTGCCCCTCACTCTCTCCCCAGAAAGACAAATCCAAGGACAAAGTAACGAATCCCTGTTCAGCCATTTTCGTGGCATACAGATTCGCACTTTGTTCTTTTACTGCGCCCATAGGATGCCCGACAATGATCGCGGGATTTTTGGTGTTCTGATTCAAACCTTTGGGAATAAAAAGATTCCCTACAACATTCATGTTGTATTGATTTTTAAACGCAACCTTCTGCATGGTTACCTTGTCGCTCTTGTAAAAGTTGTCTGCTCCATTGGACATGTCTGTCGCGGATGCAACGCCAACGCCGGTCGTGGATAAAATCAAGCCCAAAGCCATCGTTGTGAGTAGATGGAGGACGCGCGTAATAATAGATTGATTTTTCATTTTTTAACCCCTTTCAGTGTTTTGTTGATTGTAGTACGCTTAATTGTTCACGTTCGCAAATTGTACAAAGTATATACTCGTTATGATTTATTTCAGTTTACTATATTCTTCATCCGTTACCGGTTCACACCATTCATTGCTTGAACCTTCCGTCGGAACTGATAAGGACAGATGTGCAAATGCTTTATCCTTCACTGCGCCATGCCAATGTTTGATTTCGGATGCTATATAAACTAAATCGCCGCTTTTCAAAAGCTGGGCATCTTTCGCATATTCCTGATACCATCCATGTCCACCCACACAGATCAGTATCTGTCCGCTGCCATGATGAATATGCCAATTGTTTCGACATCCTGGTTCAAAGGTAACATTGTAGATGCCTACTTCCTTATTATTCAAGAGACTTAAGTAACTCTTTCCTATAAAATATGGCGCAAATGCTACATTTTCCTCGCCCAATGTAAAATCAGATACGTTTTCTAATTCTTTTCTTTCCATATAATAGCCACGCCTTCCGTCATTCATTTCGTCTATTCTTCAGCGTATATTTCTTTCGCCAATGCAAACGTTGCCCACGCATTAGGCCATCCTGCATAGAACGCAAGATGAGTGATGATTTCTGACATTTCCTCAGCACTAACACCATTATTCTTTGCATTGGCGATATGATATTTCAAGGAATTATCAAATATCCCTTTTGTCATTAGAGCAGTCACAGTAATGATACTGCGATCCCGTAATGATAATTTATCTTCTCGTGACCAAACCTGTTCAAAAAGCACATCATCGTTTAATTCGGCAAATTTTGGCGCAAATAATCCAAGGGCATCTCTGCCTGCTGTTTGTTTTTTCATCGCGTATCCTTTCTGCAAAGCCTAAATTGCTTTACCCATTTTATAGGCTTCGATTAATAACTTCTCATTATTTTGAATATCGCCGATATCTGTTACCCCTACGCCACGGATAACACCCGATAGGTTTGCTTTGTTAAAACACGCAATCCACCCTTGCAATCCTTTTACAGCAGCATCCATGGCTGAGAGGTTTGCGTCAGCCGCTGCAGTAATCATATATACTTCTCGAAAGGAATAATCCGATGGGAACAGCGTATTTAGACGGTCAAGCAATGTTTTCATCTGTCCGCTCATCTCATAATAATAAATTGGTGTTGCGTACACAATTGTGTCTGCGTTTTTAACTTTTTCTGCTATGTTAACTGCATCATCGTTGATAACACATTCTCGTGTTTTTTGACATACAAGACAGCCTTTGCAAAATCCGATTGTTTTTCCTTCCAAACTGATTTTTTCAACATCGTTTCCTGATTCTTTTGCTCCTCTAATGAATTCATCAGCAAGCGTATCGCTGTTGCCACCTTTGCGAAAACTGGTAGAAATTACGATAACTTTTTTACCCATTTCCTTTATTCCCCCTGAGTTTTTTCATATTTCCCCAAATTAAAAGTAACCTTAATATTGCCATCACCGACAGCGTGAGCAAAGCTTGCAGCATCCTCAATATACCCAAGGCGGGTATATTTATAGGAGCTTGAAAAAGTTTTATAAAACATTACAAGACAATTATCACCGTACAGCATGATATCTCCGGCATGAATTTCTCCCGGATGCTCGGAATTAACAGGAAAATGATCCGATAAATAAAGATATTTTTCGTTGCCGTTAAGCTCGCTCATTTCAACGGTCATCGGAAATTTCTTAACTAATTCCTGTGTTGTTTGATTGTCATAAAGCTTTGCGGAAAATGCCTTACCCCCAACCATAATGCTCAATTCTATCATTTTTAATGCTCCTGATGATGCGTTGATAGTATCTGTCTGTTGTGCAAAATCATTGCTTGCTGTTTCTTTCTGACCGCTCGGACTGCTTTCTTTCGTTCCGCTGTTTTCGCAGGCAGTCAGAATAAAACAGAACATAATCGCAAAAAGTATCGAAATTGCTTTTTTCATATTCAATATCCTTTTCCATGCAGCCCAATTAAAAATAAAACGATATGCAAAATACGCTGCCAGATAACCTGCAATAAATTGAAACCAACCGGTTTACCAATCAACAGAGAAAAGAGTTCCCGAATTTCTTCCGGGGTATGATAATGTCCGTTCAACTCAGAGGTTAACTTCAATGCTTCCTGCGAGACGACGTGCATCACTCGGTGTAATTCCGATCCGCCCACAACCGCTTCACCGCTGTGCAAGTGCGCTAAGAAATCATGGATGTCCATTGGTACCCTCCTTATCGATAAGACTTTCTAAGTACTTCAACAACATCCTCATGTGTCATTTCACATGGATTTGCTGCAAACAGACCGCCCATGTTTTCACGAGCATTGGTTGCAATTTTATCAAATTCATCTGGTGTAATACCATAATCGCTCATTTTAAGTTCCGCAACGCCACAGGCTTTTTGCAAGTCCACAAGCGCAGTGATGAAATCCTCCGGTTTATCAGCCTCTTTGATTCCCATTGCCTTTGCCATCGCTATGAATCTCTCATCACAAGCATGCTTTTCAATAAAGAATTCATGGAACGTTTTTGAAATCATAATGAGTCCTGCACCGTGAGGCAACTCCTGATGATATGCACTCATGGCATGCTCAATGGAATGCTCAGCAGTAGTAACGCTGACAGTCATAACTACACCGGAAAGGGTGTTGGCAAATGCCATGTGTTCTCTCGCTTCCATATCGTTTCCATCTCTTACCGCACGAGCAAGATATTTAGCTGTATTTTCAATAGCAGTCAGTGCATACATATCACTCATTAGGCTTGAAAATTTGGAAATATAGTTTTCTGTAGAATGGAAAAGTGTGTCAAATCCTTGATAAGCGGTAAATTTAGGTGGAACTGTCTTCATTAGTTCAGGATCGATTATAGAAATCACAGGGAACAAACGATCGTCGCCGCCAAAGCCAATCTTTTCATTGGTTTCATCATTTGTGATAACACCCCACTGGTCTGCTTCAGAACCGGTTCCTGCTGTTGTAGTAATACAAATTACCGGAAGCGGGCCGTTTGCAATCGCTTTGCCTTTGCCGGTACCACCGGAAATATAATCCCAGATATCTCCATCGTTTGTTGCCATTGCCGCCATTGCTTTGGAGGCATCCATAACACTGCCGCCACCAAGAGCAACAATAAAATCACATCCGGTATCTCTTGCTGTTTTTGCTCCTGCCATAACTGTGGACTTCAACGGATTTGCCTGCACTTGATCAAAGACAACACTTTCAACACCTGCTCTTGTAAGTTCCTCAAGAGTGCGATCAAGGGAACCATTTTCTTTAGTGGATTTTCCATTTGAAATAACTACCATTGCCTTTTTGCCAGGCAGTTTCTGCTCGTGCAGTTCGCTAAGCCTTCCACATCCAAAAATAAATCTTGTTGGTACATACATATTAAAGCTCATTTTTAATTCCTCCATTGATTTAAAATATTGTTTATGTTACATTCAAGCTAGAGTTCGTTATAATCCTACAACTTAAAGTTAACTTTAAGTCAATGCTTTTATTAAAAATTCTTCGTAAAAAATCTAAAATTATTGTGGGGGATAAAAAATGATATATACGGTCGGTGAAATGGCAAAAAAGCTTAATGTTGCTGCTTCAACATTAAGATATTATGATAAAGAAGGGTTGCTTCCATTTGTAGAACGCTCCAGCGGCGGGATGCGTATGTTTAAAGATGAGGACTTATCAGGATTAAAAATTATTGAATGCCTGAAAAAAACAGGTATGCCGATCAAGGACATCAAACATTTTATGGACTGCTGCATGGAGGGCGACTCCAGGATAGATGAGCGACTATCCATCATAGAATCGCAGCGGGATGCCGTCATCAATCAGATGAAAGAAATGCAGGAAATGCTCGATATGCTAAATTACAAGTGTTGGTATTATGAAACCGCAAAAAAAGCAGGAACATGTGCTATCCACGATGATATACAAGCAGAGAATGTTCCAAAGGAATATCATAAATTTTTAAATGAAAAACAGAACTATTGATAATAATTATTGCTGCAAAAGCACTCTGCGAATTCCAAACAAAGAACTCGTAGGTTGATCGCTCCAATTAACCTCCTTGACAAGCATCATTTTTTGAGTGATGAATGCTTGTCAGGAGGGGATAAGCATGACAAATGGACAAAGGCAAAAGATTAAAATGCTGCGGTACCAAGGTGTTGGTTATGGAAAAATAGCAAAGGCTACAGGGCTATCAAGAGACTCGGTCAGGAACTATTGTATAAGAGAAGGCTTAAATGGATATGCATCAGAGTTAGTGACGGAATACCGCAAAGTAATGAAAGAGGAAATGCTTTTTGTTGTTTGTCTTAATTGCGGCATGAAGCTTGAACAAAATAGTTGCGGGCGGAAGAGAAAATATTGTTCATTAAGTTGTAAAAGAGAATGGGAAAAGGATCATCGAAAAGCATATGTCCTTAACTGTGAATATTGTGGGAAAGAATTCAAAGCGTTAGGGGTTGGATGGCGCAAATACTGTAGCCAAGAATGTTATCGCAGGGATCGCTTTTGGCGAGAAGAAGATGCCGCAGAGGTTGCTCAGAAAATTTTACAGTTTAAAAAAGTAAATCATTTGCCGGTGTGGCTTAGAGAATTGTTGTTATCGGATGCCGAGGATTGAAGGGGGTATCTGTATTATGAAAGCAGCTTTTGGGGTGTTATCATAAGTGTGTTTTCATGTTCGCCTAGACTTATGTTGGCGAATTTTTTATTCAGGGGGTCGGTACTTTTACACGAAAATAAACAAATACACGAATAATGATGAAGTTTTGCGAAAAAGTATGGAAAATATATGACTAACTTATCCTCCCGTATCCAGGGGGATAAGTTAGTTGTTTTGCCGAGGTAAAGAAAGGAATTAAGGTTGCTCATAGTTGACGGTAATTATTTAGCCATGTAAACTTAAGGTAAAGGAAATATTTGTTTTGGCAAACTTACTGAAAGGTGGGGGCGCAAAGCTATGGGTCTAAAGACATTCTATCTATGATTGCCAGGCTGCCTCGATATTTACGCCAGGCATTTGTCTGGCTTTTATTATTCACTTAATTCAATCAGTGTAGTTTTACAAATCTAGTTATTGTGACTTACTGGTTTTAAGACTTTAATCGTCGGCAAAGGTTTATGGACAATGAATGGTGGTGGAATTATGGTGGCAAGAGATGAGAATGATGGACGCAGAATGGCCTGGGAAAGTAAGGAACAGTCGGCATTATTTACTGTTTCAGCGCACAGTAGGAGCGAAGTAATTCATGTAGTGGGTAAGGCGCAGGACACTACCAAGCAGACGGCAATGGATCAGACCCGGAAATGCATGAAAGATACTCATTCGTCGGCAGAAATAACGCGCCTTGCACCATGGGAATATCACTTCGCGACAAATCTTTTTGAATTCGACGATGAGTTTTATGCTATTTACGGCACGAACGTGGCACGGGAAGGGCGCTTTATGGCTCCAGATGTGTATGCCAAGGAGTTCATACACCCGGATGATGCGTGGATAGTAGAAGCATCGGTAGCTAGAGCGTTGTCGTTTACTGAACGCTATTTCTCCGGTCAGTATGAGCACCGCATTATTCGCCGGGACGGCGAGGTTCGTACTATTATCGTTCGATCAACTGTCATCAAAGACGCTACTGGTAAGATAATAAAATATTATGGGGCGAATCAGGACATTACCGAGCAGAAAGTTATGGAGGTAGCCCTCCGGGCTAGCAGGGAAAAACTCTCCCTGGCGGCTGAACTGGCGCGGCTGGGGCCATGGGAGTATAATCTTGAGACAAACCTTTTCGAATTTAATGATGAGTTTTACGCCATCTACGGCACGAATGTGGAGCGTGAAGGCCGCTTTATGGCTCCGGATGTGTATGTACGGGAATTTGTTCATCCAGATGATGCCCGGAGGGTAATAGCTGAGATAGGAAAACATCGGCATTCAAAACAGTTGGAGCATCGCATCATTCGTCGGGATGGTGAGGTACGTACTATTGTTGTACGGATAAGTACCCTGAGCAATGCCGACGGCAAAATCGTTAGACGGTATGGGGCGAACCAGGACATTACTGAGCAAAAAGCTATGGAGGAAGCCCTACGTGCTAGCGGGGAAAAACTTTCTCTGGCTATTGAATTAGCGCGTTTAGGGCCTTGGAATTATGATCTTGAGACAGGCCTTTTTGAATTTAACGACGAGTTCTATGCTATCTATGGTACGAGCGTAGCACGACAAGGAGCCTTTATGGCCCCAGATGTATATACTAGGGAGTTTGTACACCCGGATGACGCTTGGATGGTAGCTGCGGAAGTGCAAAAGGCACTTACAATTATGGTACGCCACCATACTGCTGAACTAGAGCACCGCATCATACGGCGGGATGGCGAGATACGTACTATAAATGTGCGGATAAATGTTATAAGAGATGAAGCTGGCAAGATAATAAAATCTTATGGGGCGAATCAAGATATCACTGAACGTAAAATCATGGAGGAGGTATTGCGCCAAAAAACGGAAGAGATTTGGCGTATGGCCTATACTGATTCACTGACCGGATTATCAAACCGTGCGTATTTAAATGAGAAACTTAAGGAGGAGCTTGAGAAGTCTCATCAAGGTGAGGTGCCAGGGGCTGTTCTGTTTATTGATTTGGACGATCTTAAAACTGTAAATGATACATTAGGCCATACTTATGGCGACATTATCATCATCGAAGCCGGAAAACGCATAGCGGAAGAGGTTGGAAAGGATGCTTTCGTGGGGCGCGTTGGCGGGGATGAGTTTTTAGCAATTTTGCCTGGACAAAAAGACCGTGAAAGCATTGGTCGTATAGTTGACAGAATTGTTGACGTGCTCTGCCAGGATACAGAAGTATTTGGAGAACCTTTTCATATTTCGGCCAGCGTCGGTGTTGCTATCTATCCGGATGATGGCGATACAGCTGAGGAGATCTTTAAAAATGCAGATAATGCAATGTATGCAGCTAAGAATGCCGGTAAAAATTGCTGGCGGTTCTACAATTCATGCATGCAAGTAGCAGCTTACGAAAAGATGCTGCTGACAAAAAGTTTGCGCCATGCAATAGAGCGTGGGGAACTCCTGCTGCATTATCAGCCACAGGTAGCTGTTGTAGATGGTACTACCGTAGGATTTGAAGCCTTGCTACGTTGGAACAGTAGAGAACACGGATCGATTTCGCCAGCACGATTCATCCCTTTGGCAGAGCAAAGCGGGCTCATTCACCTAATCGGCAATTGGGTGCTTCGGGAGGCTTGCCAGTTTGCCCGTAGGTTAGCCGATAAGGGATGGGGAAACATTTATGTCTCGGTCAACATATCGCCGCACCAATTATGTGCGGATGGTTTTGTTTGCGATGTCCTCCAGGCACTGAAGGACGCAGGTATTGAACCCAATCAGCTAGAACTTGAAATTACCGAGAACGCCTTAATCGTTTCGCTTGATGAGAGCGTTTGCAGGCTCCGTGAATTGAGAACGATGGGAATACGTTTGGCGCTCGATGACTTTGGTACAGGTTATTCGTCGTTAACATATCTTCAGCGCTTGCCGGTGACGACTTTAAAAGTTGACAAATCTTTCGTAGATATGATGCTAACGAAACAGAAAGCAATCATTAGAACCATCGTGGATATGGCCCACGCCATGGAGATGTCTGTCGTTGCTGAGGGCGTAGAGACAAAACAACAAATTACTTACTTGGCCCAGTGTCATTGCGATATTATACAGGGATACGTCTTTAGCCGCCCAGTACCGGAGGACGATGCTATTCAGTTTTGTCCAGGTGTGCCTACTCGGCGGCTTCGAGAGTGGAAAGAGACCATTTAAAGGTACTTCGGTTTGGACGGGTACAAGTGAATTATGAACGTGTATATGTAGCAAAGCCGTTAGATGTTTCGATTAGCCTTAGCGTGTTTTTATGTTCGCCTAGACGTAATGTTTAGGCGAATTCTTGTTAAGGGGGTGTCGTTGTATTGAAGAAGCAAGCAAATACTTCGGAACAAGATAGATGAATACGATCGGGTAGGTAGCGTGGAGGGGAAACGGCATGACTATACCTGAAAAAAATTTAAGTAATCCATTTTTGACGGGTGGCGGCGGTGTTAATTTTGAAACACGCTTCAAGCTGCGTTTCTTGCTCTCATGCTGATAGGGAGAATAGCGCCTTGTTACCACCATGGCCAATTGAAAAATACAACTGCAAGGGCGGTACGCTGGCTTTAATACAGATGATTTTATTGTTTTTGCTATAAATCATCAAACCGGTTCAGAAGCAAAGCTTTTGGCACAAATTAAACACACCATTAGTATTGCTAAGGGAAATGATGCGTTTAGTGAAGTTATTCAAGCTGCTTGGAACGACTTCAATGATACGGCTCGTTTTTCTTATGGAACAGATGCCTTTGCGTTAATTACCGGTCCATTAAGTGCTAATGAAGTCAACAATACTCGGACGTTATTAGAATGGACGCGTCATTATGATAATGAAAAAGAATTTGTTACCAAAGTCGCCATGGCAAATTACAGTAATGAATTGAAAAGAGAAAAATTGAAAGGCTTTTCAGTTTCATTTAAAAAAGGCAAATGGGGGAGTGGATGTTTCTGATGAGTGTCTTTGGAGGTTGCTCAAAAGCTTTTATTTGATTGGCTACGATATCGATACGGAATCAGGTAGTACACTTTCTTTAATCCAATCATTAATCGCTCAATACTCGACTGAGGGCCCAACGCTCATATGGTCAAGAATTGTTTGCGTTATACAATCCTATAATCAGAGTGCGGGGACACTATCTTTGGAAATATCCCGAAGGACATTCGTGATGCATTTATTACGAAACAAAACCTCAACTGGGCTTCTGATATCATAAAACTAAGAGATCATAGCAAATACATAATTGAGGGGATCATACAACTGCGTTTACAGATTTGACGCAGTTTGTCAGGAAACATTTTGGGTGGACAATCATTGCGAGCGGGCGGGCCTATGCCTACTAGCAAATATCTTTCAATTTTTTGCACACAACTGAAGTGCAATTTTATTCCATGTTTGTTGAAGAGTTTACCGAAGATGATATCCGATTTTTGTGCGAGAAACTTGATATTTTAAGACCGTTTGCTGTAAACCAAGCATTGAAACTGTTACTCAGAAATCCATTTTTTGCTGATTTGGCATTTAGAGTACTAGAATCATAGCTGTGAAGTTAAGGTTAATTCTGGGGAATTTTCAAACTTTTTGCTGAGATATAATGGTCTTGAATTTGGGCGTAGATTATTCACATTACATAACAATAAACACATATTATATACTATAAAAGTTCGATATATGGTTTTATCATACTGACTGGAGGGAAAAAATGAACACACTAGACTACCCTGGTTGCCTAGACAGGGAGAAGAAATGGAGAGCTATAGAAGGTTTAAATGTCTATTTAGCTAATCTCAGCGTTTTGTATATTAAGCTTCATAATCTGCATTGGAATGTCGTTGGCGTTGGTTTTTTTGATCTTCACGCCAAAACTCAGGTACTATATGAAGCGATTGCTGGAAAATTTGACGAACTTGCTGAAAGAATCAAGGCATTAGGCTTTCTGCCACTTGCGTCAATGCGAGAATACCTTCAAGTGGCTACTATTGGCGAACTACCTAGCCAACCAATTGCGACAACTGATGTGCCGCAAATTATCATTGCGGATTTCTGCTCTATGGTGAGTTTATTACGAAACATAGCTGAAGTTGCCAAGGACACTATAGAGGATTGTGGTTTACTGTCTGAAGGAATATGTTTTTTTGAAAAGAACATTTGGATGATGAATGCTTATTTAGGTCGAGGTTAGTGATTAAAGAATTTGTTCACTGAGCCGAAGAATGTCCGCCAAGTTTAGCCGCTCTCAAGGGATTTAAGAATACTGATGATCTATTGTCTGAGCTTACGCGGGCTGTCGATGCGTGGCCCGTATATGTGAGAGATGGGAGAGGGAGGCGGAACGAAATGCACGATCCGAAAAATGAGCCAGATGAATTGCCGGTGGTTTATGGCCCGGCACCATCAGACCGGGAGACAATTGATTGATATGGAAGAAGAAGCCCCTGCTGAGTAAGCGGGGGTTCTGCTGTTCTATGGCACGGACTCGTGATGCTGCGGAGCTTTCTGCCTTTGACGGTTCACCGGCCCCCTCGCTGCCCTTGTGGCGCTGCGCCGGGCACACATCGTTCACGTACGCTTTCGGCCTAGGGTGTGTTTTTTACTCTTCGGCTTTCTTGTATATAACGTTTTATTCCTCGTACTGTTGGTAAAACCTTGGTAAAACCTTGGTAAAACCTTTGGTAAAATTTTATTGACAAAAAAAGGGGATAATGTTATTATAAATGAATCACGACATTTTCTTTTCGATTTCGACATTATATTGCAATGCGTATGTCCTTGAACTTACATACGCCTGGACATATGCCGAACATATGCCTGGACATACGCCAAATTTGGAAAAAGTAAGAGAGCTTACTCTTTTCAAACATAGGCGTATTTTTTTAAAAAAAACAACATAAGGATCATGTGACTATGGATAAGAATATTATGAAATTGGCTGTTTTTTTGACTGATAACAATCCGGATGCAGCCATTATTGTTATTGATGCCGATTATAAAATTGTTTATGCCAATAAGAAAACCTGTAAATTAGAAAATATGACTTTCGAAGAAATGGTAGGCGCTTCGTTCATCGATGTCTTTTTTAACAGCTGCAAATACAATAAACAAGGTGCTTATTTAAGTCCTCTCATTGAAGCAATTGACACAGGTATCGCCAATCCAAACGTGGAATTCCATCCACATGGTTCCCGTTTTTTTCCTAACAACCACTGGTATAAAGGACATATCCTAATTATGTTTGATGATTCCGGCAAGCCTAAATATGCTATCGCTAGCTATCACGACATTGATTATCAGAAACAGTTAGAAGAACGGCTTGGCTCGATTAACAGCCAAATCATTCATTCTATGGTTACAGCCCTTGATGCACGGGATAACCCTACAGGCCGGCATAGTTTCCATGTAGCAGAAATTGCTTCAGCTTTTGCTAAGTATCTTAAGTTATCAATTGATCAGGAACAGCAACTGTATTTGATTGGTCTTATCCACGATATTGGCAAGATCGGTGTTCCGGAATCTATATTGACCAAACCTGGGAAATTAACGTTTGCAGAATACGAAACTATTAAAAGTCACGCAAGTATCGGCGCTGATATTTTGCGCCCTATAGATGTGTTTCATGATATGGTCGACAGTGTACGACACCATCATGAACGTTATGATGGGAAAGGCTATCCAGACGGTTTAGCCGGCGAAGATATTCCCTTTTTTAGTCGCATTATTGCTCTGTGCGACTCTTTTGATGCTATGACTGGTAAGCGCGGCTACCGTCAGTCGATTGATGTATCCGCTGCGCTTGAGGAGACTTTGGCAAACTGCGGTTGGCAATTTGATCCGAAATTAGCCGTGCCATTTGTTTCATTTATCAAGCAAGATAAGGGTTTAACCAAAGAAGCATCTTACAGTTTCTTTGGTTAAACCCTTTATGTTTTCTTTGCACGTTAGCGTGCGTTGAAATAATTAATATATGAAGGGAGGGAGAATAAACATGCAAGATGAACAATTGGTTATTTTCAAACTGGGTACACAAGAATATGCTTTTCCTATTTCACAGGTCCGGGAAATTATTCAGTATCATAGTGCCACTAAAATACCAAATGCTTCAAATTTTATTGAAGGGATCATTAATCTTCGGGGGAAAGTGATTTCGGTAATTAACCTAGCCAACAGATTCAACCTAATTGTTGAAAGACAAAAGGAGCAACGTGCTATTATTATTGACACTGATCGGAAACAAATGGCAGTTATTGTTGATGAAGTAACGGAAGTAAAAAATTTAGACAACAGTGTGGTGGACTCATTAGAAACTATGGATGTTCGAAACGAATGTATTCATGGTGTGGTGCAAGATGGAGATCGGTTATTGATACTTTTAGACGCAAGCAAACTTGCTGATGAAAAAGAAGATAGCTGCATTGAAATTGGTAGTTAGGAGGACAAGACGAGCATCATATTCTTTTTTAGAAAATGAATAATTATGAGGGGATGCAATCATGAAACTAATTAATAACTTAACAGTAGGGAAGAAAGTAAGCGCTTTGGTCATACTTAGTGCAATTTTTTTATGTATTATAGGTTATAGTGGTTACCATTATTTGCTTCAAGCAAACAACGATATGGATTCTATGTACAAAGACCGATTAATACCGGTAAAACAATTAAATGAAAACCATAGTCATGGCAGAGCTATTGAAGCGGATCTATTCAGAATGATGGTGACAACAGATATTGGACTTAAACAAAATTTAAAACAAGATATTGATTCGAGAGTGGATGCATTTAACAATAATTTAGCTAATTACGAAAAAACTAAGCTTGATCCAACAGAAAATGAAATATTACCAAAACTAAAATCAACACTTCAAGTCTACAAAGGCTCTATGTCTGAAGTAATTGCTCTAGCGATGGCAAATGATAATAGCAAGGCCTATCAATTATACACTGAGCGTGCTCAAAAGGATGCCGAGATATTTCAAAAATATATTACAGAACTTGCTGAGTATAACGCGAATGTAGCTGACAAAATTAACACAGAAAATGATGAGGATTTCGCTAAAGCAAAGATGATATTCTTGGGGATTTTATTGGCTGCATTAATCATTCAGTTAGTATTTAGTTGGCTGATTATTAAAGCCATTACTGGTCCTTTACATGCAATCGTGACGCGGTTAAATAATTTTGCTAATAATGATTTTTCACAAGACGTTGCAAAAGAATTTTTAGTGAGAAAAGACGAATTTGGAAAGATTGCCTTTGCATCTAACAAAGTTACTGAAACAATGAGAACGTTAATACGTCAGATGGAGGAGTCGGCCGAACAAGTGTCCGCGGCTTCGGAAGAACTAACAGCCGGTGCGCAGCAGTCGGCTCAAGCAACAACCCAGGTAGCAGCCGCAATTACGGAAGTAGCTGATGGTTCCAATAAACAAGTTAGTGCTATAGATGACACCTCGGCCATCGTTGAGCAGATGTCTGCAGGCATCCAGCAGATTGCAGCAAATACCAATAACGTTGCAGGTACCTCGGATAAGACGGCTGTTGCCGCACAAGAAGGCAATCAAGCCATCGAAACTGCCGTAAAACAAATGAATACCATTGAACAGACAGTTAGCAAATCGGCAACGGTAGTAGAAAGATTAGGTGAAAGATCAAAAGAAATTGGACAAATTGTCGATACCATATCCGGGATTGCCGGACAGACCAATCTGCTAGCCTTAAATGCAGCGATTGAAGCTGCCCGTGCAGGGGAACAAGGCAGAGGTTTTGCTGTCGTTGCAGAAGAAGTGCGTAAATTAGCAGAGCAATCACAAGAAGCAGCCAAACAGATCGCCTGCTTGATTGGTGAGATTCAGGCTGAAACAGACAAAGCAGTATCAGCTATGCAGGATGGAACAAAGGAAGTTCATATGGGAAGCGAAGTTGTAAATACAGCAGGCGAAAATTTTGCGTCTATTGTAAAACTTGTTAAAGAAGTATCTAAGGAAGTTCAAGATATTTCGGCAGCCATTCAGCAAATGGCTAGCGGCAGCCAACAAATTGTGGATTCTGTAAAAACCATAAATAATGTTAGCAAAAACACCGCAGAACATGCCCAAACTGTATCGGCAGCAGCTGAAGAACAGTCTGCATCCATGGAGCAGATTGCCGCTTCAAGTCAAAGCCTAGCGAAAATGGCAGAAACATTACAACAAGTCATCAACCGTTTTAAAATCTAAATGATAGATAGACGATACTGATACGCAAAACTCCCATTTTGCGTATCAGTATCGCCTGTCTATCAAATGACACGTTGAGTGCGTAGTTCTCCTGCAAAGAAAACACACCACAATATAATGTGCAAACCGAGTGACAGCGGCATAATATGATATGTTTTAAAGAAATTGCGATATGTTCCCTCACACATCAGGGCTAGAGTACGGGAATGAATAAAGGTAGACAAAGAGCCGGTTGGGGTGAATTTGGACCACCTTGACCGGCTTTTCTGTCATATTGGCATAGAATTTTGGAATGTGTTAAGTAGTGAAGAATAGTTCGGAACGGCAGGGGTTTACGGACCTGCCACAATTTAATAAGTGCACCTTATAGTCGCCTAGACGTATGTTTTAGGCGAATTTTTTATTAGGGGGTGTCGGTATTTTTACACGGAAATATACGATTACAATTGCTCAGGTATCTGGATTTGGGAAATCCAGCATTGCTTAACAAGCGCCAGGGTCTATGAATATTATGGTAACAAACGGTACTTTGAGCGGGAGGTAGAATCATGGATTGTTATGGCGATGGATACTGTTTTAGAAAGAATGGATGGATATACCTTCTTATGGAAGGCAATCCTTATGAAAGAGGATTGCAGCACGGATATCTCACAGCACGTGATATGGCCCGGGCTTTAAAAACGATAAAATACTATGTATATTTTACAACAGGCATGGATTTTCAATTTTTTACGGCTAACGCCAATAGGAGGTGGAAGTCTTTTTTAAAAAAATCGTCTGAATTCAAAGAAGAGATACGCGGGATTGTGGATGGAGCGCAAAAAGCCGGAATTTCCATATCTTTCGAGGAGCTAATAGGCTGGAACGGCTTTATGGGGGTCCGGAACTCGGGGTCAGGCCTTACTATTTAAACTATTTTATTACTCTGCTATAATATAAATGCCAGGGAAAAAGACTAGTTAGGAGTGGGACTATGGCGAGAAAGCAGAGAATTCACTATTTAGGTGCTATAAATCACGTGATAGTTCGTGGAAATAATCGGGAAGCGATCTTGCGGGCAGAGGAAGATAAGGCAAAGTATTTGTTTCTTGTCGCTAAATATCAACAGAAATACCAGTTCAATTTATATGGATATGTGATTATGGATAATCATGCCCACATATTGATTGGTGTAGAAAATGAACCGCTTGCTAAAATAATGCAAGGAATACAGCAAAGCTATACTCAGTACTATAATCGTAAATACACAAGAGTAGGGCATGCCTTTGAACAACGGTATAAGGCTAAATTATGCAAACAGGATACGTATCTGTTGAGTCTGCTCCGTTATATTCATCAAAACCCTGTTAAAGCCGGAATTGGCGAAGGCCTGAATTATCAATGGAGTAGTCACAGTGCATATCAAAGCGGAAGAAATGGATTAGTGAAAACGGATTTTGTGTTGTCACTTTTTTCGCAGAACAAAACGGCGGCAATCAGGGCGTATATGAGTTATATGGAAAAGGAAGCTTTCGAAGAGGAAAACATACAGGTGGGGCAAGCCTATCTAGAAGATATAGAGACGACTAGCGAGGATCAACTGCCAGAGGTAGCGACTTATTCTTTTGAGGAGACACTTATACTTATTGAAAAAGCCACCGGGGTAGATTCGGAACGGTTAATTCACGAAAAATATAATAGGCAAGTAGCGGCAGCAAGAGATATGGCTATCTATATCGTTATTCGATTAGGAATTATGACCAAAACGGAGTTAATCAAGCGACTCCCCGTTAGTTTAGTAACTATTATCAAGAGTTATAACAAGGTCGCTGGAGATGAATTGCTAAAACGTCGAGTAGAACAAATACTAATAGTTTAATTAGTAGACCCCGAGGACCCTGCAATCGCAACGCTTTATGTTGCGATTGCACAAAGTTTTATGAAACAGGCAAACAGTCTCTTGTATCAGATAGATTAGAAATTAATTGAATATCGTCTAGTGAAATTTTCATAGCCTCTTGAAAATTTGAAGATCAGGATTATAAATTGAAGTGACACTTTTAGTGATATAATAAAGAATACACATATAGAGTAAAGAAGGCTGGAGAATGAAAAAAACTGTTTTAATCACTGGGGCTACAAGGGGCATAGGCAAAGAAATTGCATCACTTTTTGCGGATAATAATTATTGTGTTGCAATTAACTATTCTAGAAGTGAAAAAGACGCAGAAATACTATGTTGTCAACTAGCAAAGAAAAAGCATGATGTGATCAAGGTTCAAGGAGATGTTAGCGACAGAAGTCAAGTTAATGATATGTTTAACAAAATTTATGATAAATTTGGCGCGGTTGATGTTTTAGTAAACAATGCTGGTATCGCTCAACAAAAAATGTTTGTAGATATTTCTATAGATGATTGGAATAGAATGTTTGATGTTAATATTAAGGGGATATTTAATTGCTGCCAAAGTGTTCTGCCAAAGATGATTGAGAATAAACAAGGTAAAATTATAAATATATCATCAATATGGGGGTTGACCGGGGCATCATGCGAAGTTCATTATTCCGCATCCAAGGCCGCTGTAATTGGGTTAACAAAAGCGCTGGCTAAAGAGGTTGGCCCTTCTAATATTCAAGTAAATTGTGTTGCTCCCGGAGTTATTGATACTGAAATGAATTCGGGCTTAGACATATTAACATTAGAAGAATTAAAGAATAATACCCCACTTGGAGTAATTGGTTCTACAAAGGATATTGCTGAGGTTGTCCTGTTTCTTGCATCGAGCAAATCAAATTTCATTACAGGGCAAATAATCAGTCCTAATGGTGGATTTCTTATTTAGGAATATTAAATAACTCAACTTTCGGAAGATCTTTGGTTGCTTGGAAGGTATAGGGTTATCTCTAGGGATTCGACCTCAAACGATGATGTTTTAAGGCTGATCGAGGGGCGCAGATCTGGTTTTGACTGACCCTCCCTACAACGTGGACTATCATAACTTTGAAGTTACTTGGGGGAATAATCTATATAGCAGGAAATGACGGTCTGGCAGGAATACGAGCTAACATGCTTGGCTTTATTATTTAAGAGGCTAGATTGCTGTAAGGAAGGTGTATTCATGAAGAAAAAACTTACTATTCCGCAGTTCAGGGAGATGAAAGCGGAGGGGAAAAAATTTAGCGCGATCACTGCGTATGATTATCCCTTTGCCTCCATGGTCAACAGCAGCAACATCGAGGTGATTTTGGTGGGGGATTCATTGGGGATGGCGGTGCTGGGGTATAATAGCACGGTTCCCGTGACTATGGAGGATATGGTGCATCATACAAAAGCAGTGGTGCGTGGCGCAAAGGACACCTTTGTGGTTGTGGATATGCCGTTTGGTTCATATAATACAGGGATAACAGATGCTGTGCGCAATGCCAACCGTCTGTTGCAGGAAGCCGGGGCTGACGCAGTCAAACTGGAAGGAGGGGTCAACATCGTACCCGTGGTGGAGGCCATGGTTAAAGGTGGTATCCCGGTTGTTGGGCACATCGGCCTTACACCTCAGACGGCAACGCAGTTGGGCGGCTTTAAAGTACAGGGGAAATCGGCTGAAGCAGCGCGTCAGCTTATTGACGATGCCATTCAGTTGGAACAGGCAGGGGCCTTTGCCCTGACGCTGGAATGCATCCCAGCGCCTGTGGCAAAGTTGATTACGGAAAAGATAGCTATTCCCACTATTGGTATCGGTGCAGGACCCGAGTGCGACTCGCAAGTTCTGGTCATCCATGATATCCTGGGACTATATGATCGTTTTACCCCTAAGTTTGTAAAAAAATATGCCCAGTTGAATGCACCAATCATGGCAGCTCTGAATCAATATGCGACAGAAGTGACCTCTGGGGAGTTTCCAGGGCCGGAATATTGTTTTGGCATGAAAGAAGAGGACTTGAAGCGCCTGTATTAACGGGACGGAGAGCAAGTATGTGCTATGAACATCTTTATCATTGGTGCCGACAGTATGTAATAAATCTACCATGATATAACAACATGGGCTGTTTCCCGCTGCTGGGTGGCTGCCCATGTTGTTATTGCTTTTGGAGTAGGTTGCTTAATCTTGTTTAAGATTTCCTTATAGAAATTTTTTCACTTAAAAGCTTTGACGAACTCGACCGCAATGGAAAATGAAGACTTCAATAACTATTACTTTGTTCCGAGGAATTGACAACCGCTTATTAGTGGAAAGAAAACACACCTGACGAAGTCAGGTGTGTTTTCTTTGATATTGAAAGGAAACATATATGTTTCCCAAAACAATGGGAGAAAACAGTGAGGAAAGAGGTTGAGTGGTTCGGTGGCATTTACGCTAACGTGTACATACCTCCGTCCCGCCCGGGGAAACGGTAACCAAGGGATAATGATCAACTTTGCTTTGCGAAAAAGCTATTAATTCTTTGAGGAAGAATTTCAACTACACAAAATTTGCCTAGAGTCTACCCTCCTGCAATTGGAGGTAAAATCAAAAATTCATCCCCAGATTTCAGCAGCGTGTCTAAACCGTTTAATGCAAAGATATTGCTGCCATTAAGATACATGGTCGTACCGCGACGACTTTTTTGTGTATCATACTCTTCAAAGAATGTTTCTTTTATGTCATCGCCATACATTAATAGAAGTACATCAAACAAGGCTTGGATACTACTGTTTTCTTGTAGCTCTATTTTTTGCTCTCTTTTTCCTCCAAGCAATTTAATATAGCTTGAAATCGTTTTTATGGTAATCTCTATCATTTTAGTACATTCCTTCTTATTGCCCTAGATTTTCCAAAGCATACCCGATTCCTAACTCCTCCAATTTTTCTGCAGTAGGTATTCCGTCTTTTGTCCAATTTCGGGCTACATAATAGTCATCTAACATTTTATTGAAGTCTTCTTTTTTAATATAGTGTCCTTTAGAAGTACCTGCTTTTATTGGTTCTGTAAAGATTCTTTCAGGCATGGTATCATCTGCCCTGCTAAAGCCTGCAGTAATATTAAATACTCTTCCTAAATTATTGACCCTTTCGCCAACTTTTTGCACATCTTCGGCTGTCAGATTAAAACCAGTTGCAGCATTAACGAGAGTTGCGATATTCTGAAGCCCATTTTCCGCAAGTGCAATATCAAATACAAAGGCACAAACAGTAGGACAATCGCTAACTGCGCAACTTACATCCTGATTCCATTTTGTCAGCCAGCCTTTTTCCTCGATGGCAAAGCGATCATATGCCTTGGGAACGGGTATGCCGAAGATTTCTTGGATGGCATACCCTTTATTATGATCAGCTCCACAGAAACTGGTTGCGTAATTCAACCCGTGAGCCATAGCACCCCGAGGATCGTAGGCGGGGAACTCTAATCCTTTGCAATGCATGGCATAATCTGAACTTCCTTGACCAACCTTTTCTGCGGCTACCTTACAGCCATCGCTCAACAAGGCGCCAAGACCTTCTCTTTTGTAAGCAATTTCTTTAATCAGATCCATCATTGCTTCGTGATTTCCAAATTTCAGCTCTACACCGCCTGTATCCTTAAGAGTCAGAATGCCTCTTTCAAACAACTCCATTGCAAAGCCGATGGTAACGCCTGTAGAAATAGTATCCAATCCTACTCTATCACATAACGCATCTGCAGCAATGACAACATCCAGGTCGTCTACGCCATTCTGTGATCCCAAGCTAAAATAAGTTTCGTATTCCGGATCTGACAATGCGCCAGCATATTTGGAATGACCTTTTGCCAGTTTCAATTGACTGCAACTTACGGGACAGCGATAACACTGTTCGCTAGAGATTATAGCCTCGCTACTTGTTTCTATTCCAAGCCCTGTGACGTAGTCTTTTTCTCCCGTGTTTCTGAAATTTTCAGAAGGAAAGATTCCCGCGGCACTTGTTCCATCTACCAAAAGTGGGGTACCATGTTTAGCGAATTCTGGATATAAAACAGGACTAGCCTTCATGGCCCCCAACATAGCACTAACACCTGACTTAAATGCTGTTTCGTTTGCAATGGGAACGCTTTTCGTACCTCTTACTGCTATGGCCTTGAGGTTTTTTGATCCCATAACTGCGCCAACGCCTCTGCGTCCAAAGGCTCTTCTTTCGTTAATAACTGAAGCCATCTTAGATAAATTTTCACCGGCAGGACCGATACATGCTACTCTTACGTTCTGGTCATGATGCATATGTTTAACTAAAAGTTGAGTGTCTACGGTGTCCATGCCCCATAACTTTTCGGCACTGCGAATAGATACTTTATCATCATTAATGTATAGATATACCGGGGTTTCGGATTTTCCCTCGATGATTAGAACATCGTAACCTGCAAACTTAAGCTCTACTGGGAAGTAGCCGCCAGACAGCGCAACAGTTGCAGTACCGGTGAGAGGAGATTTTGTTGTCAATGTCATTCTGCTATTACAGGGGACGGAAGTTCCAGTAAGAGGACCCGATGCAAAGATCAACTTGTTCTCCTCTCCCAATGGATCCACATTTCCCGGAACTTCATCGTACAAATACTTAATACCAAAACCAGCTCCACCCATAAAATCCTGTGCCACTTGTTCGGATAATTCTTCAACCGAAATCTTTTTGGTACTTAGATTTACACGAAGTACTTTGCCCGTATAACCACCATTAATCATAAATCTACCTCTTTTCGTCATTTGTTTTGTATTGTGACTTCTGGCTTTAACACAAGACTTTGGAAGTTCTGCAAAAGCCTGATTTAGATCCTCTGTACTTAACCGGCGTATCAGAAGAAATAAGATCGGATTTGTAATATCCACCACCATCGAAATTAAGGAACATGCAGCAGTTCTCAAAAAAAATCCACATGGTTTCTCTACATCATGACTACATCAAAAACAATAATGGTTGTAGTCCAGCCCTGCCATAATCTATGGTATAGTTACCTAGCATTGTAAATCACTCCTTTCCTGGCAGGGTGCGCCTAATTTTACTGGTGCAAATTGATCCTGATGGTTCTTCATATAAAAAAGAGGTACTAAGAATTATTTTAGAACCTCTTCCTTGGCACACTGGCGGGCATGATAATTACTCATCATACCTATCGTTTACTACATCCCGAGGGGATAGTAATAAATCGGAAGTAATATTCAATTTGGTTGATACAAATTTGCTAACCCATCTGCAGAAGCTGTTTCAACCTGCGATGTACAAATCTTGAGACTAATTTGAAATTTCTTTAATACGAGTATACCAGTACAGCTTTAGCAACCACAATGAACCAAAAGGTTGCTTTTTGAGTACAACTAATAACCCACTAGGCTAGTTTGTCATTTAAAATTTTGCTGCGAGATAGGAATTTTGGACTTACCAAAGCAGTTTGAAAATTTGCCGTTATGCTAATAATCTCCATTACCTACCTTGGAGTCATTGTTCATGAAGTGAACTCGTCCAGCCATAGCTGAACATCGAGACTTCAGATGGAGACTCTACTCCACCTGAAGCGACGAGGGAACGCTCCCACTTATAGAAGTGGGAGTCATACGAATTAGATATACCAATTTTAAAATCCCAGATGCCTCAATTTAGGCTTCTGGGATCTGTGCTGACCATGCTGTGTTAGCTGAATTTTGACGGGGGTTTAATGCGGTGATTTTCAAATGGGTACCAGTAGATACATTGGTGAGATAGAGACTTACGGAGGGGGGAAGAAAGGGGCTAAAAACGGCCAACGAATTGCTCGTGTTTTCATGAGGTACCTAGAAACAGTCTAGGAGCTGACTTTTTATTCCGCTACTCTAAAATAGGAGACCCCCAGCCAATCGGCCGGGGGTATGAGCAAATTATAACAAACCACTTATTATAATTTGTTATGATTTATTATACCAGTACAGCTTTAGCAACCACAATGAACCAAAAGGTTGCTTTTTGAGTACAACTTATAACCCACTAGGCTAGCTTGTCATTCAAAACAATTTACGACATCGGTCTTGCTGAACTTCGGGAAAAGTTGTCCGTGTATAGTTAAGTAAGTTAACTGTGGAGGATAGCGTCATTTATCTTATTTTATTGCGGTTGACGTTGAATTTTACTGAGCAGCTAACGTGTCTTATATAGCACAACCGACGCTAAACCAGCAAAGGCATCATGTATACTCAATTATGTGAACGGTACCGGAATTCCAAAAAAAAACAACATTATTACCAGGCATATCGAACAAATTAGAAGGTACACCAGTTTAAAATTAAATTAACCGACAAGTGTCCGGATATTGATGGAATCAATGGTCTGGATGTTGATAGTATAGTGTCCGGATGCGGCCGGATTCGCCGTCCAGATAATTAGAAATGCACACATGGGTACTAAAGGAAACCTGTCTCCACACATTTAGCTATTTGATGGAAGTTACCCTGTTAAGAAAAGAATTAGGCTACTCAAATTATGAGTAGCCTAATTTTATAGAGATATATTTGAGGAGGGGCAGGTTAAAGAGCTAAGTAATTTAACAGTTGCTAGTGTTTGAAGGTTTATACAAAGCGGATCCCATGGGCAGGACTGGGCGTCCGTACATGGCCCCAAGTATCATACCGGCACAGATATAAAAAACATTGAAGGAACAATATATTCCAACATAGCCTGCGTATTTGACGAAGGCAGGGTTTTGCATAATTATGGACAAATCCAATAGAACAAAAATCGCAACTAATGCTGTAAATGCGGAGATTAATGCAGTTTGGGTGACCAAAGTACCTAGCCACATAATCACAGTAAAGATAGTGAAGGAGACGAAAAATATTAGGAGCGTATTAGGGTCGGCGGTAAACCAGTTCAGAGCTTTACCTAAATCCATGATCCCTAAAGTCAGTAGGAAGAATCCATAGGTATAAAACGCCATTGCGGTAAACAATTCGCCCTTGAGGAAACAGAAAGTGCCCGCCAGAAAATGAACTAAGGCGACACTAAGAAGCAAAGGAATAAGAACTCCCGCGGCTCCTGGTCCACCAAAGCCTGCCCACACACATGCTACACAGAAAAGGCATATGGCAAATGAGGCAAGACCTACCGGTGTAGGTTCGGCAATTTTTGATACATCGGACAAAACAAGCACCTCCAATAATTTTATACGTTATTTTTTCGCTAAACTACATCTTAATGCAAGGTTATTACAACTACATTTTAACTACGGCTTTTAAAGCGAGACCTTTGTGAGTGTCATCAAAAGCCTGATTGATATCCTCTAAATCATATACCTTAACTAACTTATCAAAGGGGAATTGACCGGCTTTGTAATATTCCACCAGCTTCGGAATGAAAAGTTGCGGTACAGAATTCCCTTGAATAAAGCCTTGCATGGTTCTGCCTTCCATCATAATTGCACCAAAAACATTAATAGTTACATCGCCA
>Ga0074193_1001640_pt1 | contig 25599 bp, 37 predicted proteins | sample EPASupsiteHSE605_FD_64523 | JGI IMG/M metagenome (GOLD analysis project Ga0074193, IMG submission 64523) | Bioremediated contaminated groundwater from EPA Superfund site, New Mexico - Sample HSE6-05 | ecosystem: Environmental > Aquatic > Deep subsurface > Groundwater > Contaminated ... | reverse complement strand
AACCTCTCCACCTGAGTTGTTTACGTTAATACCGCCGTCAAGCATGCTGAACAATGTGGCTTGCTGGGTTTTATTCAAAATCAGTTCGCCGGCATGTACGCGCGCTAATATCTTATCACCAGAGGATGGGCCTCCCTGAATAATACCGCCCCCGGCAAACTTAGGGATTGCAGCAGCGGCAATTAAAGCCTGCATTGTGGCAATTTGAGCTGATGCTATAGCTGGCCCAATGAATGGGATAGCGGCATAAGCAGCAGCCGTTTTAGCAGCCATTTCTGCCGAATAAGCACCGGTAACAGTCCTACTTTCTGCAACCTGAGCTACAGCCACAGCAGATGTTGCAGCGACTTCTGTGGCCGCATTTGTAACCTTTAATCCGGTAACAGCAGAATCAATAACAGCTTCAGCCTGTTTAGCAGCAGCCAACTTATTAACCAGATCTGTCATATTTTTTACAAGTTCTAGTATAGACATAAAAGAGTCTATTGTACTTGTTAGCGCATTCCAAACAGCCATGATCCGCTCCCATCCGGATGCATCAACGTCCGAAAACACATTTCTAAGAGAACTGAAAGCGCTTACAACTCTGTCGGCGCTTGAAGCTATATCTTTTACACCTCCATAAAAAGTCTGGTCAATTTCTTTACCCAAATCTTTAATATCTTGCCTTACCTTAGCTATCTTCAATGCATCTTCAAGTGACTTTACATTCCCGGTAGCATCATTCAGCTCTTTTTCCATCTCCTTAGCAACATCCTTGTAGGCATCTTTCAATTTCTCAAGATTGTTCTTTGCCACCTCAAGATCTTCTGCAGCTATATCAGCTTTTGTTTTCTTGTAATCAAAAGTGGTATCGCGCTTTTCCAGTGCAGGAGCAGTCACTTTCTTTAGCTCATCACCTGCACTTTTTAAATCTTTTATAAAAGAGTAATTTGCCTCAGTAAGGGCATCAAGAGAACCGATTTCTTTTAGAGTCTTTTCGATAAGTGACAATTTAGCCTCTTTGTACTCCTTTTCGGTTATTACATTTACAGCGTACTGATTTGACAGCTCATTAAGTCCGTCCCAGTACGATTTTTCAATCTTTCCGGAAACAGAAGAGTTATATCCAGATTTTGCCTGTTGGAATATCTTGTTTTTAGCAGCTTGCTCAGGAGACAGCAATCCTGACAGCTTTTTAAATGAGGATTCGTTCAGCTTATCAAGTGCCTCCTGATATTCTTTTCCTGTGATTGCCTCATTTTTCTTTTGATTGTTAAGCTCTTTAAGTGTATCGGTATATTCCTCTTCTGCTTTTTGCAGTTCGGTTTTCTTTTTTGATCCATCATCTTCCTCTCCAGATGTAGATGCTGAAGCTGTAAGCAGATTTTTTTCAAACAATTCAAGTTGTTTATTTGCATTCTGCCAGATCTTATTGTATTGATCTACTTGTATAGCATCATTAAATGCATTATTAACACCACCAAAATTAAACAATGAACCAATTGCACCAGGAATCGTTTTTTTTGCATTGGCAGATGCTTTTGCGGCTCTATTCAGAGAGTTTACGTCTCCATATTTTGATATAATAGCATTTGCTTTGCTTTCTGCATCTAATTTTTGCTGTTGGTAGAACTCAACGGCTGCCGCATCTTTAAGTAGTTTAACTCTCTCTGAGATCTTTTTATTAAGCTCACTATTTACACCAAGAATATCATGGTTCATTGAGTAGGATGTTCCAAGGAGCTTGTTTATTTCGGATAAAGCGTTTTTTCGAATGTTGAATGAATTGTTTGTATCTGAAACAATTTTAAACAATCGCTGCAACCGGTCTGCATCTTCCGGCTTTCCAATTGCAGATGCCTCCTTTTGATACTCAGAAAATATAGATCTGAGTCGTTTTGCTTCATCCCTGGCAGATATAATTTTTGAAACAAGTAAGCCAATACCCATTATTATTGCCGTTGGAAGCATACTCATAAATGCAGTACGAATTGCTGTGGTTGCCTTTGTGAATACTGTTTGCATTGTTACTCCAGCACTCTGAGCCCTCCATGCAGCTGCATCGAATGCAACACCTGCCGCCTTTGACGCTTTTGATGCTGCAATCATAGCAGCTCTTTGAGCGGCCGCAATCTCAGCTACAATCCATTTGAAAAACTTACCTAATATTACAGCAGTTAATACAGCAACTAAATTGCCAACAATCAACTTAACATTGTTTGCTCCGTATTCTACAATCTTTGTGATTGCATCAATCAGGCTCTTATAATTTTGCTGGATGGTTGTTCCTTTCACAAATTCGGTAAATACATTTTTGAGCCTGTTAATGCTCGTTTCAACGTTATCTGTATTTACGTTTGGAATCATTTCGTTTAATGCATCTGCAAATTTAGGTAGTATGTCATTAGACATCAATTTCCCTTGCTGCAATAACTTATCTAATTTATTAATAGGAACACCGGCTGCTTTAGCCATAGCAGCCATGGCAATTGGGAGCCTTTCACCTAATTGCCTACGTAATTCTTCAGATGATATTTTTCCCTTACTCATCATCTGAGTGATAGCTAAAAATGTTAGGTTAGTATCATCCGCAGTAAGGCCAAACGCAACAGAAGCCCGCGATACGCTTTCAAATATTTTTTTCTGGTCAGACATGGCCACCCCAGCATTTGTTGCTGCAGCAGTGAACTTAGCATAGTTACCGGTTAAAGCCAAAACTTCAACACCGTATTTTTTAGACATATCTAGCACAAACCTTTGATTTGATACATACTGAGCTAGACTGCCTGAGACATTTTTAAGTGCTGTAGTTACTCGGGCTGTCTCCCTGGCCACTTCAATAAGCTTTGAAATAAAATTTGTTAGTCCTATGCTTGAAAAACCAAGAGCAGCAGCAAAAGTTAAAACCTGCAATTGCATCGATTTTAGCCCATTCTGCACGGAGCTAGCTCCTTTCTTAAAGTTTTCAGTCAATAAGTTAAGAGCAATAGAAAATGATAATCTTCCGGCCATATTAATTGAATTTTATTTCACCGTTCATAAACTTGTAGAATATCTCTTCGTCTTTTTCTTGCCGTTCTTTTGTTTTTCTCTCTATATCTTCTATTTCCCATGGGAATGGGTACATATCAGCCGGTGTCTTAATTTTTTTGCCATTGATATGAGGGAGTATAGAATAATACGTCCACAACCTTTGAGCTTCCATCTTTTGCCTTTCAATATTTTCATAGGCCTTAATAAATTGCGGCAAATCACATATCCACATCTTGTACACAAAATTTGCATCCAATCCGGACATAATCAATGTAGATACCACATCTGTCACATAAATTCTTTTTTGATTTGATTCTATATTTTCCCCGGATTCGCTGGATATATTTGAAAAACCACTTACAACTTCTGCATGCTTTTTTATTTTACTCACCATTTCGGAAAACACCTTGCTATTTTCACACAACATATCAAAATCTGTACGCGAAACAATCTCATCATTTGATGCCACAACAGTAGCATACAACAAATCTTTTATCTCATTTTCATTTTGATAATCAATTTCCTGAAATGCTTTTCCTGTAAGTTGTTCGTACCGGATTATTGAAAGTATATTGAGATTTGCATTTATCTTCATGGTGGGTAAATTTTATCCCGGAGAAATTCTCCCCGGGATATGGTTGTTTATTAATTATTAAGCCGCCCCATCTTCAAGCGGCCCTGATCCCTGAAGGGAAATAGAACTTGTACACAAAGCTCCGTTGTCAGCCTTGAGCGACAATGCTGTGATAATTGCATTTCCTTTCACAACCTCACCGGAAACTGTATACTCACCAGTCTCAGCACTTTTTGTATGCTTAGAAATCACAAATGGAATAGGCTCACGGGCTGCCATTTTAGCTTTTAAAGTCTTAAACGACATGTGTCCAGTTTTAAGAGAAGTCAAAAAATCACATGATACAGTATAGCCAAGTTGGCCAACGAGTGATTCTTTCCATGGGCCAGACATTTTGCTTGATGCATCGATCGTGTCGGCGCTAAGATCTACAGCGCATGATGTACCAAATGCAATAGGAGTATTAGTACCTCCTTCGTCTACAAACATAAATAGCTCATCACCTAAGATGGTATCTTCAGTAGTAACATACTTTTCAGCCATTTTAATTTTTGTTTAATTATTAAATAATATTGAATAGAAGTATCTGCATATAAATATCAGATTCAAATTCCTCAGAAGAATCAGCAAGCTCCATCCTACGTATTCCGGGCGTACTAAATCCTTCACATATAGCATTCACTCTTTCAGCTAATTCAACAGAAGTATCATAGCTTTTAGATCCGCAAACTATGTATAATCCGCATTCTTCTGTATTTCCCATACCGTTTCGCTGCTTGGAGTAGCTGTCACGGACGTATACAATAAAATCGCCTGTAGATCCTTTTGGAACAACAACAGGATAAATTCGATCGTCAATAACGCTTACGATTGACTGATCCTGAAGTAGACGGCTCCTTACTGTAGTTCCAACTGCAAATTTTGTGTTCATCTGTTCTGTATTCTTGTTATAGCACGCTGTATTCCATCGTTTAACTTCTGGAATGCTTTACCTTCGTCTTGAATCTTTGTGTCTGAAAAGAAGCGATTAGCAGGCATTCGACCGGAATATTTTCCTTTTCTAGTATATCGGTCTTTTGTACCCATATCAACTAAATGAGCATGATTACCAATAGGAGAAAGAAATCCTATCAAAACACCTGGCTTTCTTTTTTTAACGCGCTTTGTCATTGAATTAAGTAGATTGCCAGGTTCTCTTTTCTTTGTCTTTGCAGTACTACCTAATAACCTAGATTTTAGCCTCCTTATACCTCCTGCTCTAAATACATTCCCTGCAGCACCAAGTCCGGATCTTACGGCCATGTCTTTATCAATATCAGCAAGCTGAGAAACTACATGCTTGATTCGCTCTATATCTATTACCTTAATCTCCATTTCCAGTCGTACAAGTATATTCGGCATACAAGCCGCGTTTCTTCAACACTATAGTATCAACCACATATACAAGCCCGTTGTATTTAACCCTACTGCCTACCTTAGCGGTAGAATTCCAGGTAACAAATACCAACTTTCTACGTTTAATGTCCTGATACTTATCATCATCAGAAATTTGAGAATCTTCCAAAATAGAAGCAAAAAGCTTATTGCCATCAATCCACGATTTTTCAATCGCCCCAGAAGGTTTTTTCACCTCCGTATAGACCAGCCAGGTCATAACATCAGTAAATTGGCCGGGGCCAACCTTTACGATTGTCTTATCCTGTCCCATCTTTTGTAAGGATTTGCCAAATGCTGAGCTGCAGTTGGAAGATTAAATACAGAGTCTGTTGGGTTCTCAAACAATCGCCCGGCTGTCATCAAAATTGCAGCTTTCAAAGGATAAGGTATCTCAACATCGGCATAATCAACAGAAAAATCAATCAACGTAAAATTCTCAACATATGCTGCAGCAGCCAATAAGGACATAGTCAACATATCATCCATTTCATCACTTAATATCCTTAAATGCTGCTTCAACTCCACAAGAGAAACCGGGCAATTATTTGACACCATAGAAATACTGTTAAGCCGTTAAAAATTCGATAATTTCACCGGCAAGTTTTTCGCCAATTCCTTTAATATCTACAAGAGACTCCTTAGAAGCAAGTACCTGATCTTTCGTGAAAAGTCCGGCCTTAATTAGAGCAGCTCTGCCAGGAAGTTCTTTTGGCAAATCAGACTCCATTTTTTCATCACATAATTTCGCATAACCGGAATCAATCAATTCCTTTGCTGTTTCTTCCGGAAGATCCGGTTTATCACCGGCAAAGTAACCTAGACCTTGCCGGGATTTAGTAATTTCTACACGCATTAGGCAACGATATCTTTAATAGCAGCAAAGCTGGCAGTTCTACGAACAAACACATCATGATAGGCATTCAAGGTAATCTCAATTGCTCCATCCTTCTTTAATGAGAACGGGTCTGAAATGATATCAAGGCCTCCCCATTGACAAATCAAAAGGTCGTTGAAATTTCCAAAAATGGCAGCAGAAAGGTTGGTTCCTGTACCCTTTGCGATATTTGCCGGTACAATGTTTGACGCAACGGCCTTGTATCCGTTCACTTCGTCCTTTTCCCAGATATATCCGGCAACTCCGTTAGCTTTAAGAGTCGTTTTAAGAGCACCACGTACCTTACTGTTGGTTACATAAGCCAATGAACCAAGGTCTGCGTTCCGAATAGAAATTGCTGTCTCCAAATCAACCATTGATTTGAATGTGGCAGCTCCTCCGTTTTCTCCAATAGCTACAGATCCAATACCGTCTGTATTCAAAATACCCTTAGGCTGGCCAACACCGCTACCGTTAATAGCAGCGATTTCAAGAGCTTCTGCATGAGCATTTAAAATATCATCCAGAATCATCTTTTCAACATCCCATGAGGATTGGTTGATAAGCTGCTTTGAAATAGGAACATTAACACTGCAGCGCTTTGGAGCCAAAGAACGCTGCGTAAATGATTTCTTTTCATCATCCGTTGTTGTGTTTTCACCTTCCCAATTCACAGAGATCGCTTCACCTTCTGTTACGGAAATATTACCAACAAGTCCAGTGATCATTCTTGCACCAACGCCAACCAAAACAAGCTTGTTTCTCAAAGCTTCTTGATATTGCAATGCAGTTGCAATAGTGTATCCTCCATCGGCAGGAGTTCCAGCAGTCATTCCTGCAAAAACACGATTTTCTGATAATACCGCTGCAGGAATACCTACACCCTTTAGGTTTATTCCGGAACGAGAAGCCTCTTCTTTGGCTAAAGCAGCCATCTCTGCTTCTACACCAGTAAGGCCTTCCTGGGTTCCAAGCTCACGAAAGAACTTTGCAAAAGAAAATTGTCTTGCTTTTTCTTTTACATCGTTCGAGATCTGGCTGGCAGCCATCGCTCTTGCTGCAGCATCTTCAATGTTAATTTGGTTCAACTCTTCAGTGAGAGTTTCAACCGATGAAACGGCCGCGCGAAATTCGGCATCCTTATCTTTCTGATCTTTAAGCGATCGCATTTCCTGCAGCTTCTGATCCAGTTCGCGCTGAACATCTTTTCTTTTTCTTGACATCTTGTAATGATTTAGTAAATTAATAGTTATTTAAAGCGCGAACCGCGTTATCAATAGCTCGCGAATACGCTTCATCGTTAGAATCACCTTTATCTTTAGGCACATCATTTTCACCTGTGCGATTTTCATCAACTTCAATAAGCCGAACTAAACCTTCAGTATAATACCCTTCACCCTCTTTTAATTCAGGCAGGCTTTCTGCTCCAATTGAGCGAATAAGGGCATTCTTGTTAGATGGAATAGGCACGCATGAAATTTCTACCAACTCACGCTTTCCAATGTAGTATGTAGGATTCGCGCCGTCTGCTGCCTCCTGTCCTACTCCATATTTTCCGCTTTCCAAAGGCCAAAACCTAATTGAAACACCCTTATACGTACCTGCCAGATACTTGCGAAAAACAGTTTCAGCCAACGGATTCAGATCTTTTGATTCAAAAGTGATGGAGCCCCTTAATTCCTTTCCATCAACCCAGGCCCTGCCTGAGCCAATTGCCATGTTAGGATCGGAAGAATAGGAGGCATGATTAAAAAATGCAATGCCATTTTTGTTAAATCTGTCTAAATCCCATCCATCAGCCTTGAAAACGGTTCCGTATGTATCTTTTGTTTCGTCCGAAAAAACAAATTCTATCGTTCTTGTTTTTTCTACATCCTTAGAAAAACCTCTTACTACTCCCATATAAATTATTTTTTAACTGTTTCTTTACCGACAACATTCATATTTGCAGGATAAAGCAGATCGTCCAGACCATCAATGCTATTACGGTTCTCCATTTCCCTTACTTCATTGCGAGATAGCCATCCGGATTGAATCCCACGATTATAAAATTCAGCTCTTGTTTTCATGTCTCCACGCAGGAGGCCGTCAAGGTTGAATTTGGTTTCTATCACTCCCATCTCATCATCGAACAAAAGCTTTTTATCTAACTCAGTTTCAAACCGCTTTACGGCCGGCCTAATTGAATATTTCACAAACTGAATATCTTGATGTTCTATATTTGAGAATGTTGACCTGGAAAGATCTGCGATCAAATGAGGAGGAATATTAAATATCCTGGCGATATCTTGCAAGGCAAATGTTCTTGTTTCAAGCATTTGAGCAGCTTCGGGAGCTATACCAATAGCTTTGTATTTTAATCCTCCTTCTAGGATAGGAGTATCATGATTCCCATAGGTTTGAAGATGATCCATTATGTTTTTGTAGTCTTTTGACTGCAAAAATTTATCGGTTTCAAATACGCCCTTGATGTTTCCACCCTTATCAAAAAATTCATTTCCAAAATTAGTGGCAGAAATTCCAGATTTGATTGCAGCTGCATTGTATGAAATTGGGTTTATACCGGTTATTCCGTCCAACGACATAGAGAAAAAGTGAAGCATATCATCATCTGAGTATACTCCATCAAAATATTTACTACCGGAAACCCGGTACCACTTTCTACCTGAAGAAAAAGCAACAAAAACTAAAGAAGGATGGATGGGGATAAGTTCGGCAGGATTTCCATTATTTGATCTTACAATTATACAGTATGAATTTCCCCATCCATCAAGGCAGGCATTAAGATATTCCCAAAAGTTGAACACATTCATCCAACCGTTAGGTTTATATTTCAATAATTTATAGACAATGTGATTTTTAGCATCAACACGGCCTTTAGGTGTTACTTCAGTAACCATTTTTGGCAATGAAGCCACGCTCTCAGCACGTAACCTCATTGCGGCAAAAACGGCAGTAAACTTTAAAGCGGCAGTAGGGTGTATTGCAGATCCTGAGTTAAGGAAAGGAGTCATTGAGTCAAACTTTACCTCAGTTGGAGGAGTTTGTGGCTCTTGTACTGCTCTTTCACCTCGTTTGAAAGGATTTCTAAATTCTAATGAGATATTCAACTGCATAGCCCTTTTTTTTACAAATTTCGCTGCAATAAAACGAGTTGTCAATAGGCTATTTTTGAGCTTTGTTACATGTTGTTAATTATTTATTTTTGGTTAAATATCTTATTAATGCTTATTGATACTTATTGATTTTTATCAAATTACTACTATTTTTGCTTATTTAATTATTTGTAACTAATTTGATTATTGTATTAACTTTTTTACTCTTTTTAAATACCAAATACCAGTAGATTCAAGCCTTATTTACCGTTTAAACGTTATTTGCTATGAAGATTTATTGATTTCATGCCGTTAAATTTGTAGGCAGAATCATCATCATCAGACATAAAACCACCAACGGCATTGGCCATCGCCACCACACCGTCAATCTTTTCAATGCTCTTACGCTTATCAAGCTTTATATTGTCGTTAGCATCGCGATAGATAACCACATTACGAAACATCCACCGGATAATCGGATTTTTCATCAAGTCAACAGTACCAGCAGTAACATCAGCTTCCACTTTTTTAGTAGGTTCTGACATGTTCATCATGGATTGGCTGAATTCGTCCAAAATTGTATCAAACCCCTCTTTCTGTAGGCCCTGAATCACTCCATGATAGGATTTTGCCGGGTCAAAGGCAATATTTTGCACATCGTATTTTTGTAATATCTGAGTAATATCGGACACCAGGTAATCAATATCAATCACATCGCCGGGTGTTATTTTCAGCCAACCATCATTTTTCCACTGCCTGTAATCTATCCTATCCTCTTTTTGCAAAACTTTACCTTCAGGTATCCAGAAGAAAAATTTAAAAACAGGAATTTCAAGATTCGGAAAATAAAGACATAAAGAATTTATATCTACGTGAGAGGCCAAGTCAAGGCCGCCATAACACTCCTGTCCTTCCAGTTCATCATCTGTTGTGCCGTAATCGCAGCGCTGTACTTTTTCATCCTGAATCCAAACATCTGGGGCATCAACCCACATGTTAAGGTTCTTTGTCTTAAAGTTAACCTCAGTAGTCCCACCTTTATTGATAGCACGTTCAAACTCCTTTTCCATGTAATCCATGTATACCGAAATTCCAAGGTTTGGAGATGCTTTATACCAAGTTTTAGGATCTTTCCAATCATCATCCTTATCGGGGCAATATATAATTACAAATGTATTTTCTTCCTTCTTAATCCCCATTAGAATATCTATATAGTGGCTTCTCATAGAGTAATACGGTGAGCTCATGTTGAATCCGGCAGTAGTAATTGAAAAAACAAGCGGCTGCCGACGTGCACCCATACCGGATGTAATTAAGTTGTAGATATCATCAGTTGGCCAAGCGTGCATTTCGTCACAAATTGCGCAATGAGGAGACAGCCCGTCTTTATTCTTAGTTTCTTTACTCAACATTTTATAGCTTGAGCCGGTAGATTCCATCGCTATAGAGCTAGTCCACACTTTAAGATACGCACTAAGTTCCGGAGAAAGTTCAACCATTGATTTTGCAGCTTTCCAACAAATGGATGCCTGTTCTTTATCAACTGCAGCGCTGTAAACTTCAGCTCCTTGTTCTCCATCCATCACAAGCATATAAAGAGCAATCCCGGCAGCAAATGTTGTTTTCCCGTTTTTACGAGAAACTTCCACGTCTGCATAGTTGAAGCGCCTTTTACCATCTTTTGTTTTCCAACCAAACACACACCACACAATAAAACACTGCCAATCTTCCAGTTCAAACTCTTTGCCGGCCCATTCGCCTTTGAAGTGTCGCAGAAACGTAAAAAATGCCAATGCTGTCTTTGCTGCTTTTTCATCAAAATACAGGCCCATTTCTGTAGCATTTTCCAAATCTCTTAAATGCCTTTCAACAGCTTTAATTTCAAGTTCACCGGCAATTCTCTCACCGGTTATAACTCTGTCAATGTAAGACAAAGCCTTTTTTTTATATATCTCAGATTTTTTCATTTTAGATGGAGTCTTTTAATAACTGAAATGGATTTTTCTTTTCCTCTTCCTGGTAGTTGATTTTTTGCCTAGATATCGGAGTAAAACCGAATTCGGCACCTATACGATTTACATGCTCAACCATTTGCCTATACATGTTAATTGAAGGATCTGGCACATATCCAATAAGCTCACCCATCTTATTATACTTAGGAGTGGCCTCTTTTCTCATATTTTCCATACACGAAAACAGGACATCAAGAGAATTGGCATAAACAGCCAGGTGTTCAATATCCAACACGGTTAATATTCCAAGGGAAATAAGCTGATTTGCTTTTTGCTTAAAAATATCCTTAGCCCTTTTAGTTGGCAACAGCTTAAGGCGTGAAGTCGATGTGATCATTTTTATATCAGTAATCTTTTCAGCATATTCAATTGTGTTTGACATTCTGCAGGGCTGATCAGTACCCCTCAATTTCTTCAATTCATCCGGAATCGGCTTTCTACCTTTTGACATAATATTTTCGTTTAAACGTTATTATTTATATTTATTCAATTTCCACAATTTTGCACGTACGCACGGAAGGTTTAGGCTGTGGTCTCGCGAAATGAGGCTACAGAGATTGCACCCCCCCTCCCCTCAAATGCTAAAACACTGATAACGACTCAATTAAACAACATTCAAAGACTGAACACACCTTTTACTTTGCATTACATAGTACCTTGTTATACTTTGGTAAATAATCTATTGCATTACACACCCAGACACTGTTTTAAAAACGATTTCGAATGTGTTTTGAGCCCGTTTAAGCCCCATTTCAGAACACATCATCCAGCACACGAACAGCAGGATTGTCTAACCTTATTTCGTCGTCCACGCTCTTTAAATAGATCTCCGTTGTTTCAACTCTTCTGTGCCCCAACATAAGTTGTACTTCTTTGATTGGCACTTTATTCTTGATTGCCTGAACTGCCGCCGTATGTCGTAGGCTGTGTGCTGTTTTAGTACTTGAGTAAACACCGGCTGCTTTCATGTAAGCGACAACAATCTTACTTATACGTGAAGGAGTTAGGCCAGCATCGGAAGTGGAACAATGTGTTAAGAATACCGGCTCCTCTTCACTTGATGCACCTCTATACTGTAGGTAATCATGTACCGGTTGAAGAGCTTTGATAGTTAATCCTAGACGCTCAGTTCGCGAGTTATCTCCTTTCCTTTGAAGTAGGATGCTACAACGAGATGGAGATATAAAGATATCACATACTCTTAACCTGGAAACTTCAACACACCGAACACCAGAACGTAACATGAGGTTGATGATAGCGTAATCACGTAATCCATGTATCGTGCTTCTGTCAATTACTTCAAATAGCCTAGTAATCTCTTGAGTACTCAGATGGCCTTTCCGAAACCCTATCCGCTTATGATGCAACTTAATACCGGCCGCTATATTCTCATGCTCCCCAATAGCCTCACACCATTCAAAGAACCTCCTTACAACAGTAAGATAGGAGTCGATCGTATTCTCAGCCTTACTTTCACGCAGCAAATGAGACTTATATTCAATGATATCAGCTCTCTTTAACTCTTTAATGTTTCTGTTAGTAAACACAACCCACGTCCCGAACTGGTTTAGAATACGAAGGTAAAGAGCCCGGCTGTTTTCACGAACATCAATGTTCTCAACAAAATCTTTCTTCAGCTTACTAAACAATTGCTTCATTCCGCATCCCCTCCAGGAACCCATTTGATTTCTACCAACGCTTTCAACACTCCAGATCCATTACACCGCGAACAAATGCTACTTTCAAACTGATCAACTCCAACCTCTTTTTGCAAAGAACCACGGCCGGAACATCTTTCACATCGGAATCCATCAACAGAAAATGTTTCTGACATCCATCCAAATGATGGCCTAGATATTTCAACAACACACTTCTTGCTACTCATATCAATCCTCCAGCTTATATTTAATATTATGCATTTCGAAATAATACTTTATCTCACTAACTGTTCTTTCCTCATATTCAGGATCAATATCCCAAACATTACCCTGAGCAGTTTCTTTCAGAAAACTGTTTAAAGCTTCCTTTTCATCAATTATCCGGACAGCTTTACCAACATGGCTAAAATATACTATCAACTTCATAATGCTTACAATTGTGATCTATCCGGATTGCCCGGATAGATCGGTTTACTATGTTCGTATTTGAACTATTCGCAAAGTCCATGAAACAAGCTCATGCATGAGTATCCGCCTTCTGGTTCAAACATATCTAGCGTGGCCGTTTTATCTGTTACATACTTGATAACATCTTGTACGCAGGGCTTATTCTTATCCTTGTAAAATCGCTCAGGGATTGTATCTGTTGAGAAAAAAGATGATCCAACAAACTCTTCTGCTTTAATTAGCTTTTCAACTTCATCCGGATCTCTTGAAATAAGTTCAATTTCTTTTAATCTACACATAATACAAGGGAAACATCCAACCCTTTTAAACCCTCTGTAATACAATGGATTTGGAAGTTGATTATGGTTTAAAATACAATCAATAACATCCTGACTACTCCAATCTTTAATAGGTCTAAGGATTGAAGCGTCATAATTTTTGCACCATTCAAGAACTTCCTTTTTCCTGTATGAATACTTCTTTCCATTAATCGCCGTAAAATAGTTTTGAAAATACATGCATTCCGTCTCCATAGCAGCTCTAGCATTACTTTCTCCGCTACGTATTCCTTGTATAATAATAAGGCTTTCCGTACGACTTAACACCCAATCTATCATTGGTTTTATCTTAAGCTCTTCCGTGCAGAATCGAGCCTTAACAGACGGAAATCTATTTTTGTGCTTAGCTAAAGAGACGAAAGAGTATTTCCCAGTAAGAACAGTCAGTTTCACTTTAAGTAATCTGGTCGTATCTTCTACGTGTCTATATGTAGCCGGGTGCTCCCATCCTGTGTCGCAAAAAACAGCTTCAACTTTATCAGATCCGTATTTTTCAACGGCCTGGATCAAGCATGCCTGGGAGTCTTTCCCTCCCGAAAATGATACTACTATCTTCATATTATTTAGTTCAACTATGTTTAGATTCGTCTTCTATTCTGTATGTAACGTCCCTGAAAGGATGTGTTTTTCTAGCTTCCGAAACGGCTTTTTCTGCTTCTGTTCTGTTTATAAATACTTTCGCATTTTCTCTCAAAAGAGTACGAGGAGGATCACCTTCTCCATCTGTCAGATACGCGTTATTATCTATCCTTACAATGCATCTTATGTTGCTGAATTTAACAACCTGCATTTGCATTATGCGTTGCGCATCTTTTGGAGTTCTTGTTTTATATCCCATGGTTTAATTTTTTTTATTATTAATCATTAACTTTGTTCTAATTTGAGCAATTTTCGGTTTAATTCTGCTCTTATGATATCGAACATATCATAATTTAATACATAACCTCTTCCACAAATCAATCCGGTATCTTCGCTAAACAAAGGCTCTGAGCTAATATATTTTTTCTCTTTTTTCGCAATAGAGAATACCTTATACTTACTCCAGCCATATTTCGAAAAACTTCTTGACGTAGGAGCCTTATCGTACATATTAAGCATTATCACAATAGAGACAAATATGTCTTCGTCTGACAAACCGTTTACATCTATTTCTCCATTATTATTTTCTAATCTATTATATAAATTAATAAATCTTAATGAGTCTTTTTTTAGTTCGTCATCCATTTTCTTTAATCTAATTTCAATTGACTCCATATTCAACCATGTTTAAAATGATTCTTTAAAAAACTTAAATAACATTTCCATCTCTGTATTTCTGTAGGCGTGAAATAGGAATGATTTCGGGTTATTTAAATTGTGGCCATTTACTCTAACATGCTCCTTATACGCCTTGTATGTCAAAAAGCAGTTTGAATACTCTTGAGTTACAGAAATATTTACTTGCCTATAGTTTTCTTCCATGATACGATCAATGTCGAAACTATCAAGCTGTTTGAACTTATTTTCATCTGATTTACGACCAATAGTCCATCCTTTCCATTCAAAAACAGCCTCCTTTACTTCTTCCTGAGTCCTTAGAATAGTTTCCCCATCAGAAACCCATACTTCCTCACCACATCCTTCTGGAACGCCTACCTCTTTATCCTCCTGAACTTGGAAGAAATATGGAGATGCAGTTCCACGGTTGTCCTGAGACTTTATTTCCTTTGATAAATTTTCAAGGAAACTATATATTTCATCTGTTACTTGTATTGTTTTCATAATCATGCTGTAGCTAATTTTTTAATGTTCCTAATATTCTTTCTTACTAGATTTAAAATCCTATCGTGATGTTCGGATATTCCGTTGCATTTGGATCTTGATTGCACTATATTGAATTTATTTAGATTTACCTCAATGGTTTCTACTCGTTGGTTATCTATCTTTGCAGATAGGATAAGGCAATCCGGCCTCTTCCAATATTCGTTTGAAAATACACAGTGATGCATTGCCTGTCCCTCTTGCATAAACTCCTCAAGAGATTTTAGAGGTGCAATAACAATCTTGTTGTCTGTGATGGTCAGATTTTCAAACTTTGAAATACGATCAAGAAATGCCTTTTCCTGTTCTTTTTGTTTGAGTAACATTTCAGCATCACGTTTCTTACGTAGCTTTTCATCATCCCTGTTCTTTTTCGCTACATAGATGCTGTGAGCTTCGTGTAAGTTATTCGGGCATACGTAGTGTGCGTTACGAAGATCCTTTCCATATCGCTGCAGAAGATCTAAATAATCAACATAAAGCGTTGCGTCATCAACTATGTAATTATTACGAATGCATATCTTGATCGAATTCCAGTATTGTTCAGCCCTATTTGCATATCCATTAATGTATAGTCTTAACAGGTCTAATTGATTTGCTTTTATTAGTGTTTCAGCACGCGTCCAATTGATCAATCTTTTAATTAGTCCAACAGGATATATGTCATCAATCGCTCTGTCAAAACCAATCTTACGGAATTCAGGAAGAGCATCTTCATAAATCATTTTCATCGAATGCACATCGTGAACGTCTGCACAATAATTTCTTATTGCCATTTCTCCATGCGAGAAAGGATTACTTATATACGCTGAATTCATAAGCCTTGGCCTTGCTACAACAGCTATCTGTCCATCACCCATAATCCAATTCTGGAACACTTCATAGCAATCAAAATAATGTACTCTTCCTGCCTTACAATCCTTAGATACACGAAAGTATTTTATTAGCTGAAATTCGCGTAATGTTGTGACAATGGAGATAAAGCAGCTATCATTGTAGGTTCTTTTCATAGACGCTTTAACGACAATTTCAGTTCCGCAACTGGGACAGGTCATTTTGTTTTCATCGGATTGATCATCAAAATAGTTACCACATTCCATACATGTAATACCATTCTTCTTACGATATCCAATAGGTTGGAAAACCTCATTCTTGGCAAATTCGTATTGCTTCTTAGTCATACCCATGCCAAAGCTCATAAGCTCAGCCACCCTTTTTTGTATTTTCGTTTTAGGCTTCATAGCTGTGCTGTTTAAAAGAGTGACATTTGCCGGCTATCGTCGGCTTTTTTATTTCTTACAACATTCATCACAGGAGATGGATTAGTTGACTTAGGAGAAGATACAGCAACAGCAGTATTGCTAACAGTCTTCACATCCTTGATACTATCTTTATCGTAATAGTGTACGGCCAACCCGTACACCTCTTCATCTTTCATGCACACCGCATTTCCTTTCTTTCTAGCCTCTTTCAGAATGTAATTACAGCAACCGTCAATTGTCTTATTTGGCTTACTGTATGTAGTGGCAAACAGTGCATCTTGCTGTGCTCTTTGCTCCAGGTATTCCCGAATAACTTTCTTAAATGATTCCATATGATTACTCCTCTATTGTATATTTAATTTTACATGTATCACAGGTTACTACTGTTTTATCTCCTTCGTTACTAAGGTGTAATGATCCACCGCATTCCGGGCATTCCGGATAAGACATCCATTCAAACCAATCAATAATAGATTTTACAATCTTCTTAATGCATTTTTTCATAATAGACAAATTTAATCAAGTGAGTATTTAGCCACATTTTTGCCATTTATTTGTACAATCTCAGTCTTTACATCGATGCCGGCAGTTCTAAGGTCATGCATCCGACCGGATAATCTAAAGCATCCGAACATATTTAAAGCCTCAAGAGGAGTCAATGTACCACCATCTCTCAGGTGTTCATAAATTTGCTGTGTTTGTGATTTTACTTCCATAATTCAATTATTATTACGTTTAAACATCTTATATCTTACTAATGCATCGCGCTTCATACGCTTTGAAATCTTTAACTCCCTTGACAGGAGCAGGACAATTACAACCAATAAGGCAAACAGAACTGCAATTAAAATATAGATAAACATGCCTATTCCCCCATCATTAGAGATTCAAGCTCCCTGGCTATTTCTGGACGGAAAGACAGATAGCTTTTATCCGGATCACATATCTCAGACTCCATCACAGAGGCAGTATTTATTACCTTCATCCACCGGCCGGTGCATCCTGTAAATACATACTGCATAATTTGATACCTGATTTCAACATCAGAAGCTTTTGGATCGACAATAAAGTCAGCATCCCAAACAATTTTATTATACAATACTCTGATAGGATCATTGATATCAAGACTTTCAATTCTACCCCCTGTAAGTAGAAATTCCGAAACTTCCAGGAACCGTTCTGTAAGAGCAATGTCCTCTTTGTTTGATTTTGAAATTAAAACTTTAGCCATGATTCTGTTTATATTTATTAATTATTCTTTTATCTCTATTCCCTTTATCAGCGTTGCATCTGTTGCATAGCGCCTGCCAATTGGATTGATCCCAAAAATCTTTACACACAGGGTATGGGACAATGTGATCTACAACCTCAGAAGCTTTAATAATCCCGGATCTTTCGCATTCTTTACAAAGAGGATTCGAAAATCTAAAAGCCAGGCTTTCCTTCGTCCATCGGTATGTATGATAAAGATCATCAGACCTTTTTCTTACATATCCATTCGGCTGCTTTTCGGTATTTGTTGCAACACCGTAAAGCCTTACCCGTTTACCTGGTCTCGTTGCCATCTTTGTCGCATTCAACGAAAAACATTTCTACTCGCTTAGTCGTACACATTGGTAGGGATAAGCATTTTACAACTCCATTTCCTTTTTTTGCAGCGCAAACAGATCTTTCATCACCACAGGATATTCCTTCCTTACATTGCTTTGCTATGTATGTTACTCCGTTCACGGCAAATATTTTTCCTATTTTTACAGTACTAAAATTCATGATTAATTAATTTAAAAAGGTAATCCTAACATATCTCCTTCATCCCCAAATCGAGTAAGATTTTCATTATAGACAAATGGAAAATCACCTGTTACTCCGTTGCGTTGCTTTGCCAGCCTCATAATACCTTTACCCTTTTCTTTGGTATTATCATAGTACTCAGGACGGCTAATAAATAATACAACATCTGCATCCTGCTCCAAAGAACCAGACTCTCTTAAATCAGCAAGTACCGGTGTTTTATCCTGTCTTTCCTCAATCTTTCGTGACAATTGCGACAATACAACAACAGGAACATTAAGATCCTTAGCCATTCGCTTTATTGACTTGCTAATTTGACTTACCTCATTTTCTCTAGTGTAGCTTTGGTTTCCAGCCACCTCTATCAACTGCAAATAGTCAATCATAATAAGTCCGCATTTACCCTTCCTCTGCATATTTTTAGCCCTGGCTTTAATTTGCTGTACTGAAATTCCTGCAGTTTCGTCTATGATGATTGGAAGAGAAGATAATCGGTCAGCTGCATTACACATGATTGGCTTTTCTTCGTTACTTAAATACCCATTCTTGTATCTATCTGGAATTACAGACATTTCCGACAACATAAATCTATCAGACAGTGAATCAGAAGACATTTCCAATGTGAAGATTAATACAGGGACAAAATGAGCTGCTGCTGTTTTTGCCATGTGAAGCATAAAAGCCGTTTTACCCATACCAGGACGTGCAGCAACAATAATAACTTCCTGTGGTTTCCAACCTCCAGTACACTTATCCAATTTATCAAGTCCAGTTGGAACTCCAATTTTTTCACCTCTCCTAACCATATTTTCACGCTCCTGGTATCGTTCAACAGCTCTGATCGCAGCATCTACCAATGAAATTGAATTAACATTATAGCAAGTTCCGGATGCTACATTTTCTACTTCTTTCAATGATTCAGCTATCACTTCTTCAATGTCGTTAGTCTGATCAAGCGCTTTTGCCGTAATTGCCTGTCCGGTAACAGCAAGTTTTCTTGCCAAATAAAGTTGGTGGATGTATTTTGCGTGATCCGCAATATTAGTAGAAGATGCAACATTCATTGTAAGCTCACTAATTAAATAAGGGCCTCCTATATCTTCCAGCTTACCAATACGAATCAACTCCCTCGTTACAGACAACATATCTATTTTATCGCCTCTATCCGTAATTGACCTTACAGCTGCATAGAGTGTTGATAAATTAGCATCATAAAACATATCTGGTTCAAGGATAGACATCACTTCATTGATCGCTGTAGACTCCATAATAAGCATGCCAATTACAGCTTTTTCGGCAGCAATGTTGTGAGGAAGGCTATAGCTGCTTGTATCTCCTGCTTTGATTCTCTGTTTGCTCATTTCTGTTTGAAGTTTTAATGTTAGTATTTTCTGTTCTTTCCCAGGTTCTCACCGCGGCTTGCCAATCCTTCATTTTATTTTTTCCAACCATCCAGCCTTTGGATGCATAGAAGTCAACAAAATAGGCGGCATCTATTTTATTATTTCTTTCGCTACAATAAGATTGCACTTCTCCTACGGTAGGAGGAATAAAAGCGGTAGCTTTTCCAGTATATACATCTTCTTTAATTTCATTTCTTTTCTTTTCTTTTTGTTCATTTTCGTTCAACTCATGTTGAACGTTCGTTGAACGTTCGTTCAAACTACTGTTTGACATTGCTTTAAGCCTTCTAACTTCTCCAGATTTTAAGCCAGCTTTTAAAGCGGCTGCCTTTCTTCTATCAGACTTTTCACACATTACACTCATTCTTTTATTCAAAGAATTTGAGAAGAAAAAACTATCTTCTGCGATCACGAATAAACCGAACGACCTCACTACTGTTTCAAGCTTTGCAGCCGTAATATTGTATCTCTTTGCTAAAATTGGGAGTAAGCTGATAGGGCAACGATACCCTGGCTGTTCCCTCAATATCTCAACTAGAATCCAAAATGCTCCATACCCTTCTAGACCTAACTGGTCAATAAGAAGCATGCATTTAGGATCATCCTTTGCATTACTATCATGCGAAAAATATACTGCCTCTCTCATATCACTTTTGTTCTTTTGATAGTTCTTCATCACATACCGGGCACTTTGGTGTTGCCACTTCAATCCATTTTGCCGAAACACGTACGGTATAACCGCATTGGCTGCATTCACATTTATACATCCTACATTTGTCCGGTTTTAGCCCTGAAAGATTAGCGGTTGGAACAAGTGGTGCATGCGGAAATTTTCCTAATTTCTTTTCAATAGCATCAATATTAGATAGCAATAAAGGCCCAGCTACACTGCTACTCATTTTACCTTCAAGCCCAATATGATTACCACATTTTGCAAATTCTTTTCCATGTCCAGAAATACCACATGCATGTACTAATTCATGTGCAACTACCGAAAGCACACCCTGTGCGCCTCCTACTTCCACAATGGTTGGATTTATATATATCTGCACAATTCTGTCTGTAGCGCATTCAGCTTTCCAGCAAACACCAAGCACTCTTCTTTTTGATAATCCACCTTTAGGAGGAAATCCTATAGAAATTCGTACTTCAGGAACAGTATAATCTGGCTTGAATAGCGGCCTTAATTCGTCAACCGCTTTATTTAACCATTCTTCTCTAGTCATAATATTACCGTTTAAACGTTACCAAAATTTATAAACTCCAGCAGTAAACAGAGAGTAAAGAGATAGCGCCGGGAGGTGCCGTAAATCACCGATAGATGATGCTATAAACACAATGCAAATAACCATGCATATAGACATCATAATTTTCTTTCCAAATGGTTTTTTCGATTTTTTCATACCACCTTGTTTCTAGAAATAAATAGATCCAAACTTCTCAAGTCATACCAAATCATTTTCCCATCGCGAGAAAAAGAAACTTTAGCTTCATCACGCAACTTTGCTAGATACCTTTCACCACAACCTAAATAGGCGAGAGCTTCCTGCTTATTTAGCCACCTTTTTTCGATAGCTTCAACCTTTACTGTTTTTCTAGGACGTGCCATGTTTAATCCTCCTTAATTTTAATAGCTTCAATTTCTACTTCTCGCTTTATTACATTTTTCTTGCATTTGTAGCGAATTCCTCTCTCCTTTTCTTTACTAGTCAGCTGATAGGCCAGCGTAACGGCAGTGAAGCAATCTTTTGCCGTATCAACCGAAAATGTTCTCTTACCACCTGGTGGTATTGCTCTGATTTCAGATGTTGTTACTTTTCCCATTTTTATTAGTTATTTATAACTCAATTATTTTTGACATTAATTAAATTGTGTTTACATTCGCCACGATAGAAATTGATAAGGGATTGCGATCCCTTTTTAAAGCCCTCTAACGTTAGTTACTTAGTTACACAGTGCAAATATGGCGTATTTACGTCTTATCTGCAAAATATTAATGATCAAAATGGCGCATTTACGTCATTTTAGAAACAATCTAAATAACAAAATCATGGAAAAGTCTATATTAGAACGCATTAACTTAATAATTGAAAGAGAAAAACTTAACATTAATTCGTTTTCAAAAATTGTAAATGTTCCAAGAACAACTATTAAATCAATGTTTGAAAAGCAAACAAACCCAAGTTTTGAACAAATACAAAAAATAACAGACGCATTTCCGTCAATCAACATTGAATGGTTGTTAAAAGGAACTGGAAACATGAATAAGGAAAAATTTGCACTAGTAAATTACGAGACAAAAGGATCACCTTATTACAATGTAGATTTTATAGGAGGTTTTGAAATTATGATAAATGATCAGACTATTAACCCTGATTATTACATAGACTTTGAACCTTATAATAAACCTGGGGTTGTTTGGTGTAATATTACAGGGCATTCGATGGAGCCTGCAATCACGCATGGAGACATTATAGCAATGCAGGAAGTAAAATCATGGAGAGAATTTATTCTTCTTGATGAAGTGTATGGGTTAGTAACAGAAGAATTTAGGACAGTTAAAAGAGTATCAAAATCAGACAAAGAAGGCTTTTATACTTTGATACCTGTAAATGGAAATTATAAACCACAAGAAATTCCAAAATCAATTATTCAAAGAGTTTATAAAGTATTAGGCAGCGTAAAACGTTTTTAGATTATATACAATCACCTTATATTTAAATTATGAAATTATTATTTTTATTTATTGTTTTTCTTTCAGCTATTAATATTCAAGCATACAGCCAAAATGATAGCATAGGCATATATGCTAAAAATGGATTTATTACATCAAAGATAGAGCCTATTAAGTATTCTAGATTTAAAACAAATACTTTAGGTTCTGCATTAACTATGGGAATTGCATCCTCAAAGATTAAATTAATTTTTGATGGAGAATACTCTCAAAATTTGGCAAATGTTGATACTGAATTTTATTTTTATTTTTCAAAAAATCCAGGTATAGAAAACATTAACAAATACTTTATGTTTATAAATTCATCTTCTCCTAGCGATTTTGCTTTAGCTAAATTTAAAGTAAAAAACAACAAAAGAGAGCTGGAAACAGGAAAGGTAAATATATATTCAGGAACTGAATTAGGAGTAATGGATAATATAGATGCTTCGATTGATGTTGTTAAAATTAATGAAGGAATATACAAGGTGTCTATTAAAGGGAATATTGATCCAGGTGAATACTGTTTTTATTATAATGCTCAATCAGGATCAGGCGCGTATCTTCCAGTATTTGATTTTAGATTTGTAGAAAAATAAGCAAACAATAATTACTATATACAAACCACAAAAAATTATTATTATGAAAGAAGAAAGCAAAACATTATTCTGTTTAAACGTAATGAATAAGGAATGGACTCGTTGCAAAGATTTAGAAAGTGCAAATTCAAACTACGTTGCTGAAGTAGATAGTCAAGGTCGAATATCAAGTTACTGGGTAAATAAGGAAAGAATTGAAGATGCAGAAGGAAGAAAGTTATCAGAATACTTTGGCCCAGATAATATTTAGCAATCAGGTTGTCAATAATTAAATCAAACCATAAGTATATAATCATTAGAGTATTATATTATGAATCAAGCAGAAATACTCCGAAGTAAAATTTGGATTCAAATGAAGCAGATAAAAACAGATTATTACTATTCTCAAATGTTGATTGATTGTGAAAATACTAAAAATAAATTATATCAAAGTTTTATTACTTTGCTGGGAGGAGCTACAGGGTTTGCTATAAAATTTTATTTAAATGTTTTTTTGGAAGATGCAATTCCATTTTTTCTGGCATTCGTAGGATACCTACTATCAAATACAGACAAGTTTAAATTGTCATATTTTTTTATGGATAAAGAAAAGATTCAAAAACTAAAAGAATCAATTGCAGAGAACTCAAATCAATTTGATATGATTCAATCCATTTTTGACTCGATCAAAAAAGACAATTCAAATTACTTAAGATACAACGATAAATACACATTAATAAATAAAGATATATTTAATACTCAACAGACAATATCAGACATATTTGGTAAAATAAATAAACCTAGAAATGAAAAAGCAAAAGAAAAATGCATAAAATACCTAAGTGAATTATATAACATACAAGATAACACATTATGATAAATAAAATACAAGCGCCGCAAAATTTAGGTGTAACAAAGATAAGAAGAAAAATAATTAAAATAACTGTTTCTGGAAGGTGTATATATAAAGTCAAATATGTTAAAGTAAATACGAGATGTGTTGGATCTATATGTGATACACCAGATTTACCAGTACCAAAAGGATATTTAAAAAAAATAAAAACTTCAATTAAATTTATAAATAATGGAACAAGAAAACAAAGAAACAGCAAGCTTTGATTACATATACTGTGATCAACAGCAGCCGAGCTATGAATACAATACCGATAGTCCTATCGAGTTTAATGAGCTGACTATTCCTTGCGATTTACCTGTGCCAAATATTGAACCAAATGAATAAAAATTAAAAATGCTGTGATTTATTAGAATCACAGCATTTTTACATAATCAATTACCTTCCTGTTTGCTTCATCAACCTTTTTCATATCAAAGTCAATATACACATCCGTAACCGTATTTCCTCCATGTCCTAATGCTGCAGAAATTGTTTCTTTTGGGATATCAAGCCTTGCGGCAATTGTTGCCCATGTATGCCGGGCATAATATGTTGTAAGATCTTCACAGATTGTTTGAGTTGCATTATTACGTTTAAACGTTAGTTTCTTCAAGTTCAAATTAACACGGAATTTAAATCCTGTGTAATCTGTATATCTTTCTCTCCATTTTAAAAGGTACTCAGAGCCTCTGTGAGCGTTTATAATCTGTCTTGCTTCCTCTGATACTTCTATCGTATAAAAACGGCCCGTTTTTGCTCTATGGTATTCTATTCTTCCATTTACAATATCTTTAACATGAAGAATGTCAATAATATTAATTCCTATAAGGTAGAATGACAACATAAAGAAGTCGGCATATTCTTTAAATGGGCCGTTGTAATCCCGGATCAGCTTCAATTGCTCATCGGACAAAGATCTTTTAGGTGTTTGTTGTTTTTTGATCTTAAATTTTCGGAATGGGTAAACATTCAAGTCTATTATATCATTGTCTATGGCATAATTAAACACTGCCCGGATATTCCGCATATGGATAGCCCTGGCATTTATGCTAAGGCCATCATCCAGCATTGAATTATCAAACTCATGTAGCCAATTTATATCCATTTCCATAAATGTAACATCTGGATCTATGGCTGTTATCTTGTTCCTGGTAGAAGTGTAAATTTCTTTCGTTCTTTTATTTTGCTTTATATTTACAAATGAGTCGTGAATTTCAATAAATGATTTTTCTTTCTTGCCTTTAATTGACTCTTCAATTTTATCTTTTAGTTTTTTATCACTCATGTTTTTAATGGAAGAATTTCGTTCAAGTGATAATAAGATTGACTCTATTTTATAATATCTATCGCGTATTATCGAATTCTTAGTTTTATAGTTTTCAGCCTTTTTATTCAATTCACTTCCAGTCCACTGATCTTCTGTAGCCGACACACCTGTCGAAAAGATTATTGCAGCATTATGATTTACAATAATCTTTATTGGAAATGTCCCGTCTTGCTTTGCACGTCTTGTATCAAAATAGAGTCTTAATGTCGCCATAATTTGCACGAAATTTGCATTTTTGCATAAAATTTGCACTCAAATATAGGCTAAAAAGCACTAAAAAACAACAATAAGCATGCTATTTAACACATATAAAAAACAAAAAAAGCACCTACAATTTAATGTAAGTGCTTAATTATCAGTTAGTCGGGGTGAGACGATTC
>Ga0074193_1001638_pt1 | contig 25608 bp, 23 predicted proteins | sample EPASupsiteHSE605_FD_64523 | JGI IMG/M metagenome (GOLD analysis project Ga0074193, IMG submission 64523) | Bioremediated contaminated groundwater from EPA Superfund site, New Mexico - Sample HSE6-05 | ecosystem: Environmental > Aquatic > Deep subsurface > Groundwater > Contaminated ... | reverse complement strand
CTATTTTACGTAACCACCCCTTGAAGGATTGTTTTGTGTCTAACCTCTCTATCTCCGAAAACACCTTCAGAAAACTATCATCCACAATTTCAATTGCATCATTTCGTTGGCTGCTATATAACATTGCTACACTCAAAGCGTAACCGAAATATTTTTTATACAACATCTCCTGATGCCTCTCACTTTTTCGAATGCATCCTTGAATTATAATATCTATGTCGTCAAAGTTTGTATTTGCCACTTTATTCTCTGATGCCAATTACCTGATGCTTCCCGCAAAAACTATGCAAGAGTGTTTTTAGCATTTTTTCTAGTGTTATTTTAATTTGAAGATTTAAGTTTGACAACGTATTTTATAATTGAATAAGGCAATACATCTACTGATATAATTCTGTCGGTCAATAGCTTGGCCCTTGTTTTCTGTGGAATCACACACAAACTTTGCTTGAAAGCAAGTTTTGAAGGCATAATAAGGACAGAGGTTCCACCCTCTTTCATCAACTTTATACCCTCTTCTAGTCCTTGTACAGCTTGTCCCTGGCCAAGGAAGAACGACACACCATTTGTTACCTTGATTACATTGTCGTCCATGTATTTCCTGGTGAAGTCTATTGACACATAATCTACAGTGTTGGGCCTCCTGCCTGTTCCTGGGATACTGTCTACAAAATAGAGCCCCGACGCATATTTTTCAAATGCTGTATATTTGGTGCTCACATAATTTTCTATAGAATCTCTTTGAATATCATCTATCTCTGTTTCTGTTTTTGCATCAACAATCCTAATATCGATTATAAAATTGCTGTTTGCAGTAAAATCGGAGGTACTGTAACTGCCATAGGCAAGGTATGATGGTATGTAAAACCTATACTTCTCTCCTACTCTCATCATACTGACGGCATAGTCCAGCCCCTCTGGAATGATGGAATATGTGAGCAGCTTGAATTGCGCAGGTTTAGTCCCTGGGAGTTCATTTGTTTCGATAGGGGTTGCTGCCACGAATGAATTCTGGAGAGCCATCGATAAAGGATTTAGATTAGTAATAGTATAATAGAAACTCACGACATCATTTTTCTTTAAAGCAGCTCCTGCAGAATTAGCTGTTAATACCTGATAATAAAAACCTTCTGAGTGCTTCTGTGCCTGAATATTATTGTCTGCCATATATTTGTACAATATCTGGTCGTCAATTTTTACCTGTCTCTCATAATCGGTTTCACCTATCGAACAAGAGAAAAGCATCAGACAAGACATAGCTGTCAGCATGATTTTACTTAAATAACCCAGTGGAAGATTTTGTTTGCTCATAATGAAATGTTTTAATGTTTATAAGACTATACGCATTAACTTCCTCAAACGCTACACCGATTGAAACCATTTGGAGGAGATCTTCAGAGACTCATGTCTGCAATTCCTATTTTTGGTATTATATTTTGTTTTTCAAAATTATTTGCATTATTTTTGTAATAGAGAGGTGAACAATGAGGATAATTACATTCCGTAGAATTATAGAGTTTTCTGAGAAGCATGCAGACTCGGATATTGCGTTGCGAGAATGGTATTGTAAGACCCAGAAGGCAAATTGGGAGTGCTTCGCAGATATGAGAAGGAGTTTTAACAGTGTAAATGCAGTAGGTAACAATCGTTTTGTTTTTAATATCAAGGGGAATAGTTACAGGCTTGTTGCTATTGTACACTTTAAAACGAAAATGGTTTATATCAGGCAAATATTCACACATATAGATTATGAAAAATATGACTGTTCAAAAATTTAATGAAATGAAACAAGAAACATATAAGGTAAATCCTGGCAGACCGACTCATATAACTAGCAATGAGCAATATGAAATTATTCTAGATAGAGTAGAAGAGCTATTACAGGTAGTCGATAATAATACTCCTTCTGATAATAAATATTCTGTGGAGCTGGAGTTATTGTCTAATCTGGTTGCAGATTATGAAGAAGTATATATGCCTGTCATTCAGCCTACTTTAGCAGAAATACTCCGTTTACGCATGGTAGAAATGGGTCTGAATCAAAAGGGAGTTGCTCAATTATTGGATGTCAGTCCTTCTCGTATTAGTGAATACTTAAATGGAAGCAGCGAACCCACATTAAAGGTCGCTCGTAATATGGGGAAAAAACTTTCTATTGACCCTCATATATTACTAGGAGTCTGAAAGGTACATGGGGACATACAAAAAATCTGTATCTTCGTCTAAAATATTTACAATCACTTTAATAATGTATAGCATACAAAAACGATTGACAATCTTTACTTTATTGATTGTCTCTTTATGGGGATGCGGGAGCGGTTCCGCACATTTAATTGCCGACAAATCTGTTCGAAAGGCGGTTTTGGAGAAATTTGAGGAGCGCAAGGCGCAATTTCTGAATAATCGCGGGAGTGAGCTTTTGTCGGTTTTAGACAGTACATCTTTGCAGGAGCGCGAAGGGCTTATGTTCCTGTATGCGTATTCAACATTGAGCGACTTGAGCAATTATGACGGTGCTTTCTTTCTGGATCAGGTTAAATATTCACTTATGGCCAGGGACAGCTTTGCTTGGGGAAAGCTGGTGAGCGATGCCGATTTTCTGCACTTTGTGCTTCCTCCGCGGGCGGGCTCAGAGAATCTGGATTCAGCGCGCCGGGTGTTCTTCCGGGAGTTGCTTCCCCGTCTCAGGGGCATGTCTATGACGGAGGCTGCTCTGGAGGTTAACCACTGGTGTCACGAGAGGGTTGTTTATCAGGCTGCTGACGGAAGGACCTCGGCTCCTTTGGCCACAATGAAGACTGCGTTTGGTCGTTGCGGAGAGGAGTCTGTGCTGACTGTCACTGCATTAAGAGCAGTCGGAATTCCGGCGCGCCAGATTTACACGCCACGCTGGGCCCATCAGGACGACAATCATGCGTGGGTGGAGTTCTGGGCCGATGGCAAGTGGTACTACTGCGGTGCCTGTGAACCTGAGCCCGATGTTAATATGGGTTGGTTTACCGAACCCGCCCGCCGGACAATGCTAACAGCTACAACAACTCCCGGGCAATATGCTTCGGAATATATAATAAACGAAGAGCCTAACTATACAAGACTCAACCAGATAGACAATTACGCCAAAGCCAAGGATCTGTTTGTGAAAGTCGTGGATGAGGCTGGCACTCCGGTTAAAGGCGCAACTGTCAGGTTTCTGTTGTATAATTATGCAGAATTTTATCCTTTGGCAGCGCTTAAGAGTGATGATAAAGGATTTTCACACTTGCGTCTGGGCTTAGGCGATATTTTGGTTTGGGCGGGAGATGACGAGCGTTTTGCTTACGAAAAGGTAACTGTTAAAGAGATTGACACACTAGTTCTTTCTCTTTCTAAAAAATCTTTTGACGATTCTGTTATTAAGCTTGACTTAGTACCTCCGGTTGCGCAACCTCCTCTAGCTGTCTCCGACAGTAAGAGAGCTGTGAATAACAAGCGTCTTGCTTATGAGGATTCGTTACGTGGTGTATATGAGTCGACCTTCATGAATGAGTCACGGGCAATGGAGTTTATTGATAAGAGTTGTTCTTTGAGAAAAAATAGTGGTAAAACAGTCTCTTTTGATGGAGCTGTACGTAAGGAACTGACCGGTTTTCTGGTTAAGTCACGCGGAAATCATGGGGAGTTGAGCAGGGTTATAAACGAGGTTGAACCTGAGTTTGCCTCACGTGTAGTTGATATTTTGCGTGTCATTTCGGAAAAGGATCTTCGTGATGCTCGTGCAGACGTGCTTCTTAGTCATATCAGAAACACATCTGCAACAAATGATGACCTTAAAATATGGTCGGAATATCTTCTGAATCCGCGAATTGGTATTGAACTGATGACACCTTACAAGGAGGAATTGAAGCCGCTTTTTCCGGCTGGTTTCTGGTCGGAGGTCGTAAGTGATCCCAAGATTGCGGAGAAATGGATAGAGGAAAATATTAAATTGGTAGATGATAATGAGAACTATATAAAGGTACCTTCGGTTCCAGTTGGGACTTTCAAGATGAGGGCCGGTGATCTGGTTAGCCGAAATACCCTCTTTGTTGCAATCTGCCGCACAGCCGGTATTGCAGCGAGAATTGATCAGGTTACAGGTTGGGCGCAATACTATGCTCATAAGGAGTGGGTGAACGTATTTGAAAAAGCTCGAACAAATAATTCTGCTCAAAATGGCACTGCCCATATATCGCTCAAATATAGCGGAAAAGCACCATGCCGGTATTACTTCAACTTTACTTTAGCCAGATTTGAGAACGGTTTCTTCAGAACCCTTGAGTTCGAAGAGGGCAAGGATATCAACCTCTTCTCTCCTTCCCTGCCTTTGGAACCTGGTTATTATATGTTGGTTACGGGTAATCGCATGGGTGATGGGTCGGTATTGGCAAACGTCACATTCTTTAATCTGGAAAGTGGCTCAGAAAAGGTTGTGAATGTTGTGGTCCGTGATCCTGAAAACTCTGTTAAACCTTTTGCCAACATAAAGTTGCCTGATTTCATCACAAAGATTGATGGGTCAAAAATTGAGACCGGTCAGGCTATTAGGACATATGGTGCCATTGCCATGATCTGGCTTGACCCTGGAAAGGAGCCATCCAGACATGTGCTTAATGATCTGGCTCTTATGAGAAAATCTTTTGACGAGTCACTGCTACCCTTTGTCTTTCTCGTGCCTCAGGAGAAACTGACAGATACTTTTCGTCCGGAATCTTATGAGTTGCCTGCCAATTCTGTATTTGCCAATTCTACATTAACTTCTGAATCAGGCATATTGAGGCATTTGGAGAATAGTCTCAATGCCAATCCAACGTCTTGTGGAACGTCGCAAAAGTCGAATCTCTCCGGTCAGCTTCCTGTTATAATACTCGTAAATGCACGGGGCGACGTCCTCTATTTTTCGTCAGGATATAAAATTGGAGCATGTGAACAGCTTCTTAAAACCTTTGCTAGCACAAGCAACTTAATATCTAAGTAATAAATGGAAAAAGAGAATATCATTCTGGAGGCTTGTGTTGAGACACTTGAACAGTGTATTGCAGCAGAAAAAAGAGGTGTTGGGCGGCTGGAACTTTGTGACAGGCTGGATCTTGACGGAACCACACCGGCAGAGTCTTTGATAAGGGCTGTATTGGGTAGTGTAAAGATTCCTGTGAGGGTCATCATTCGCCCCAGAGGAGGTGATTTTATTTGCACGGCAGATGAAATTGAGCAGATGCGCCAGTCGATATTGCTTTGCAAGGCATTAGGTGTAGATGGTGTTGTGTTTGGAATCCTTGATGCTCAGAATGAGCTTGATATTGCTGCCATGTTGCCTCTCATTGAGTTGGCCAAACCTCTTAATGTAGTAATTCACAAAGCCATAGACCTTACGCCTGACCTCTTTGCAAGCATGAAGATGTTGCAACAGATACCTGGTGTTAATGCTATACTCACTTCGGGGAAGTCTGTGACAGCACTCGAAGGTGCAGATCTGCTCAAGAAAATGTGTGACCACCTTAAATCTTCGCCAAATCCCAACAATCTGTCTATCATTGTGGCTGGACGCGTTACCTACGACAATCTCAACCATCTTCACCATCTTATTGGCGCCGGTCAATATCACGGCAAGTTGCTTTAGCAGGTATATTTTTAATACCTTTGAAAAAATTATCAAAACCAATGCCAACACCCCTTTTTATCAGAAAAGCCTCCGGAGTAATGGAGCCGTTTTCCCGGGAGAAGCTCAGACGCTCATTGCAACGTTCGGGAGCTGCCGATCTGCTTGTTGATTCAATCCTTAATGATGTAGATTCCTGGATTTATGATGGTATCAGCAGCAGGAAAATATATGACAGGGCCTTTTCGCTTCTAAAGAAAAAGACTCTTGGAACTGCGGCCAGATACAAACTTAAGCGGGCTATCATGGAAATGGGACCGACAGGTCATCCATTTGAACATTTTGTTGGTCAGGTTCTTAAGCGTCAAGGCTACAATATTGATGTTGCACAAGTAATTCAGGGTCATTGCGTCACACACGAGGTAGACGTTATTGCAACCCTCGATTTAAATCAGACCTTCATCGAATGCAAATTCTACCTAAGTCAGGAGAAGAATGCCAATGTTCAGGTTCCTCTTTATATTAGATCACGAGTGGACGATATAATAAAGTATCGCAAGGAGTTACCGAAGTTTGCAGGTTACACATTTTCTGGAGGAGTTGTCACTAACACGCGCTTCACTTCTGATGCCACAGCTTACGGTGAGTGCAGTGGTCTCAAGTTGCTAAGCTGGGACTATCCCTATGGAAATGGGTTGAAGGATATCATAGACAGAGAGAGGATTTTCCCCATAACCGCACTTACCAGGCTCACCACCCCAGACAAGCATAAGCTCATGGAACAAGGCATAGTCATTTGCAGTCAGATACTTGAACAACCTTCATCGCTCGACTCTCTTGCGCTGGACCCTGTTAAACGCCAGAAAGTTCTGGAAGAGGTGCAAGCTCTCGTATAACGCTGCAAAGTAATTTTTTATTTGTATTTTTGCAGAAAATTATTCTATGAAATATTCTCCTGAAGATATTGCTAAACAAAAGATTTTAATCCTCGACGGGGCAATGGGTACGATGATCCAGAGGTACCGGTTGCAGGAGGAGGATTACAGGGGCGAAAGGTTTGCAAATCACGAGCGTCAGCAGAAAGGGAACAACGATCTGTTGTCTCTTACAAAGCCTGAAATTATCAAGGCCATTCATATGGAGTATCTTGAGGCAGGCGCAGATATTATTACAACTAATACATTTAATTCCAACAGGATATCCATGGCCGACTATGGCATGGAGGAGCTCGTTTATACGTTGAATTTTGAGTCGGCCCAAGTAGCTGTGGCGGCAATCGCTCAGTATGAAGCTGATAGTAAAAAACCGCACTTTATAGCCGGTACTCTGGGCCCAACCAACAGGACTGCTTCTATGTCGTCTGATGTGAATGATCCGGGTGCAAGAGCTGTGACGTTTGATGAGCTGGTTGAAGCATATTCTGAACAGACTAGGGGTCTGTTGGATGGTGGAGTTGATATATTATTGGTAGAGACCATTTTCGATGTATTAAATGCAAAAGCTGCATTGTTTGCAATTGATTCTGTTTTTGAAGAGAAAGGTGTCAGAATACCTGTGATGGTATCGGGTACAATTACAGATGCCAGCGGGAGAACTCTCACCGGACAGACCTTAGAGGCATTTCTGGTGTCAGTTTCTCACTTCCCGCTATTCAGTATAGGACTTAACTGCGCATTGGGAGCAGAACAACTGAGACCGTTTGTACAAGAGTTGTCGGCAAAATCGGCATTCTATGTGTCGGCCCATCCAAATGCCGGTCTGCCCAATCAGTTTGGTGAATACGACCAGTCGGCAGAGTATATGGCCTCAATTACAGAGGAGTTCATGAAGGAGGGCTGGGTGAATATAATTGGAGGGTGTTGCGGAACTACTCCGTTGCATATCAAGAAAATAGCAGAAAAATCAAAGAATTACAAACCGAGAATAAAACCGGTTTTAGAAAAATATACTAAGCTGAGTGGGCTTGAGACGCTGACAATTGCTCCTGAGACAAATTTTGTAAATATAGGTGAACGGACAAATGTGTCGGGATCAAAAAAGTTTGCACGGCTCATACGAGAGGAAAAATACGGCGAGGCGCTTGCGATTGCCAGGGATCAGGTAGAGGGTGGTGCCCAGATCATTGACATCTGCATGGATGAGGCAATGCTTGATTCGGAAAAAGCGATGGTTAAGTTTGTGAATCTTATTATGGCCGAGCCTGACATCTCAAAATTACCCCTTATGATAGACTCTTCTAAATGGAGCGTCATTGAACCTGCACTTAAATGCATTCAGGGTAAATCAGTTGTTAATTCGATAAGCCTTAAGGAGGGCGAAGAGGTATTCCTCGACCACGCCCGCAAAATCAGAAAATACGGAGCTGCTGCAGTTGTGATGTTGTTTGATGAGGATGGGCAGGCCGACACATACGAAAGGCGGATAAAGCTAGCGGAGAGGTCATATAGACTTTTGGTAGACAAAATAGGATTCCCTCCTGAGGATATAATTTTTGACCCTAACGTGCTTGCCATTGCGACAGGCATAGAAGAACATAACAACTACGCTGTCAACTTTATACGCTCTGCTGAATGGATCAAGAAAAACCTTCCGTATGCTAAGATAAGTGGTGGAATAAGTAACCTCTCATTTTCATTCAGAGGTACAGACAAGGTGCGAGAGGCCATCCATTCAGTTTTCCTTTATCACGCCATAAAGGCCGGGTTGGACATGGGTATAGTGAACCCTGGGATGCTTCAGGTCTATACCGAGATACCTGCCGACCTGCTATTACTTACAGAGGATGTTGTTCTTAACCGTCGCAAGGATGCTACCGAGCGACTGGTGAAGTTTGCCGAGGGTATGCAGAACGAAGGGAAAAAGGAGGAGAAGGCCGACGAGTGGAGGTCGCTACCTGTAATTGAAAGAATTAAACATGCTCTAATAAGGGGGCTTGATGAATTTATCGAGCAGGATGTAGAGGAGGCACGAGGGCTTTTCAGAAGGTCTATTGAACTGATTGAAGGTCCTTTAATGGGAGGAATGAACGAAGTTGGCGATCTTTTCGGTTCAGGCAAGATGTTTCTTCCTCAGGTTGTCAAAAGTGCGCGTGTGATGAAGAAGGCAGTTTCCAAACTTGCCCCGTATATTGAACTTGAGAGCGAGGGAGAGGAGAAGAAGAGTGCAGGAAAGCTTTTGCTGGCAACTGTAAAGGGTGATGTTCACGACATAGGTAAGAATATAGTTGGAGTTGTACTGTCGTGTAACAACTATGAGATTATAGATCTTGGAGTTATGGTGCCTGCAGAGAAGATTATAGACACCGCAATAAGAGAAAATGTAGACTTCATAGGATTGAGCGGATTGATAACTCCTTCTCTTGAGGAGATGGTACATGTAGCATCGGAAATGCAACGCAGAAATATTACGATTCCCCTGCTTGTTGGAGGGGCAACTACATCGGAGATTCATGCTGCCGTAAAGATTGCACCGACCTATTCCAATGCAGTTATCCATGTAAAAGATGCGTCGAAAGCAGCCGGGGTTCTCTCTGCTCTAAGTCAGGTGGACAACAGTAAATATGTGGCTGCTGTTGCAGAAAAATACAGGAAACTCAGTTCCGACCACAAATCACGTCAAGTGGAAAAGAACCTGCTATCTATTGCCGATGCAAGAAAAAACAAGTTGGTTTCCGACTGGAACAGTAATTCCGACAGTGACAGCAATTCCAATTGGGAGACACGTTCCCTTCCTCAACCTGTCAAACCCGGCATCCACGTAATGCATGACATTGATCTTAAGGAGCTTTGCAATTATATAGACTGGACATTCTTCTTCTTTGCATGGAAGGTTTCCGGTAAATATCCCGCAATTTTCAACGATCCGGTAAAGGGTCATGAGGCCAAAAAGCTTTTCGACGATGCACAGCTTTACCTGAAAGAGATTGTTGATAAAAAACTGCTTACAGCAAAAGCTGTTTTCGGACTATTTCCTGCTGTATCCGATGGTGACGACGTTATCGTTTACTCCGACAATTCTGTAACGAAGGAGGTGGCTACCACATTCCATTTTCTGAGAAATCAGGAGCCTAAGGAGAGTGGTGTTCCAAATCTCTCTCTGGCAGATTTTGTGGCTCCAGCCAGCGTAGTTGACCAGACTGAAAAGCAAGGTCATGGGAGCAAAGCCGGCCAGACCGACAACATGGGTCTTTTTGTTGTTACTGCGGCCATTGACGAGAACAAATTTGCTAATTATCATGAAGATGATTACGCATCCATTATGATACGGATCCTTACCGACCGTCTGGCCGAATCTGCTGCCGAATGGCTTCACGAAAAGGTCCGCAAGGAGTTCTGGGGATATTCTCCTGACGAAAAACTCTCTCTGGAACAGATGCTCTCTTCAAAATACAGAGGTATCCGTCCAGCTCCGGGTTATCCTGCCTGTCCCGACCATACAGAAAAAAGGATTCTTTTCGATGTACTCAATGCAGAAAAAAGAATTGGTGTAGAGCTGACAGAGAATTTTACAATGGTTCCTGCTGCATCGGTAAGTGGATATTTCTTTTCTCACCCGGCATCATCCTATTTCAATATCGGCAAAATTGGTCAGGACCAGCTAAAAGATTATGCAGAAAGAAAGAAGATGACTTTAGAAGAGGCAACCCGATGGCTTGCCCCCAATTTGTAAATTGAAAATCGACTTATAAATAGTGATATAGACTTTTAAATATTAGAAACAGAAAATAAAAGATAAGAAACACAGATAATGAGTGTAATAGATAAAATAAAAAACGCAAAAGGGCCGCTTTTCACATTTGAACTGCTTCCACCGCTTAAAGGGCATAGTATTGATAAAATTTATGCTGCCATAGATCGGCTAGTCGAGTTTAGTCCGGCTTACATAAATTTTACCTCTCATCGCAATGAAACTTCATATCGTGAAAGACCTGACGGTCTTGTGGAGAAGAGGCTCACAAGGGTTCGTCCCGGGACCATCGCTCTTGCAGCAGCAGTCAAGTATAAATACAACATTACTGTAGTGCCTCACGTTCTATGCGGTGGCTTTTCCAAGGAGGAGACTGAAAATGCACTTATCGAGATGAACTTTCTGGGAATAGACGATGTGCTGGCTCTAAGAGGTGACCCTGTAAGAGGTACCCGTTCATTTATTCCTGAAAAGGACGGGCACGCTCATGCTTCGGACCTGATCACTCAAATTGTGAACATGAATAATGGCCAGTATCTCGAGCCTTCTCTCGTTAATGTTTCTCCATCATCCTTCTGTATTGGTGTCGCTGGTTATCCCGAAAAACATTTCGAAGCACCTAATCTGCAAATAGATATGGATAATCTCAAGAAAAAGATTGATGCCGGGGCAAACTATATTGTAACTCAGATGTTCTTTGACAACGAAAAGTTCTTCAGATTCAGGGATGAGTGCAAGAAAGCAGGGATAAATGTTCCTGTCATTGCTGGGATAAAACCTATTTCGGCCATGAATGACATTAATCTGCTTCCTCAGACATTCCATATTGATTTTCCAAGCGATCTTGTTTCTGCAGTTCAGAAATGCAAAACAGATCAAGAAGCCAGGGAGGTTGGTATCGAGTGGACAACAATGCAGTCGAAGGAGTTGATCCAGAAAGGAGTTCCTGGTATTCATTACTATACTCTGGGACGTTCCGATAATATTGCCCGCATCGTAAAAGCCTCATTCTAATTAACCCATCAGCACATTAGCATATTAGCATATTAACACATTAGCACATTAAAAATATGAACACATCCACAGAATACAAAGTTGCAGACATAAACCTGTCGGCATTTGGACGTAAAGAGATAGACATTGCAGAGAAAGAGATGCCGGGACTTATGTCTCTGCGAAAAAAATATGGTTCTAAAAAACCTCTCAGCGGTGCCCGCATTATGGGTTCGCTGCACATGACTATTCAGACAGCTGTTCTGATTGAAACTCTTGTAGAGCTTGGTGCAAAGGTACGCTGGTGCAGTTGCAACATCTTCTCAACTCAGGACCATGCTGCTGCTGCTATTGCCGCCGCCGGTACTCCTGTTTTTGCCTGGAAGGGTGAATCTCTCGAAGAATACTGGTGGTGTACAGAGCGCGCTCTTGATTTTGGAAACGGACAAGGTCCCACACTTATCGTTGATGACGGCGGCGATGCCACAATGATGATGCACCGCGGATATGAAGCAGAAAATAACCATGCAGTTCTTGATGCTAAGGCCGATACCCCCGATGAGATTGAACTTAACAAGATTTTGAAAAAAATCCTTGCATCCGACTCAACCCGCTGGCACCGTCAGGCCCCGGAAGTGAAAGGTGTGTCGGAAGAGACCACTACAGGTGTTCACAGACTTTACCAGATGCTTGAGCAAGGTAAATTGCTTTTCCCTGCATTTAACGTAAATGACTCTGTTACAAAATCAAAGTTCGACAACCTTTATGGCTGTCGCGAATCTCTTGCCGACGGTATCAAGCGAGCAACCGATGTTATGATTGCCGGCAAGGTGGTTGTGGTAGCTGGTTATGGCGACGTTGGGAAAGGTTGCGCTCGTTCGATGAACAGTTATGGTGCACGTGTCATTGTCACTGAAATTGACCCTATCTGCGCGTTGCAGGCAGCAATGGAGGGTTTCGAGGTAAAGACTATGGAAGATGCTCTTGGTGAAGGAAATATCTATGTTACAACCACTGGCAATAAAGACATAATAACTGCCGAGCATATGGCCAAAATGAAAGACCAGGCAATTGTATGTAACATAGGTCACTTCGATGATGAAATACAAGTAGCCAAACTAGAAAAATGGCCGGGTATCAAAAAACTCAACATCAAACCACAAGTGGACAAATACACATATCCCGATGGTCACTCTATCTTCATGCTTGCAGAGGGTCGTCTTGTAAATCTGGGTTGTGCAACCGGTCACCCATCATTCGTAATGAGTAACTCATTTACAAATCAGACACTTGCTCAGATGGAGTTATGGAACAAGAAGTATGAGGTTAGTGTATATCGCCTGCCAAAAGATCTGGATGAAGAGGTTGCCCGCCTGCACCTGGAACAACTAGGCGTTAAACTCACCATTCTCACACCGGAACAATCGGCTTACCTTGGTATTTCCATTAACGGCCCATACAAACCTGACCACTACCGCTACTAAGAGGGTACATGGGGACACACCAAGTGTACCACAGAAAATCAATCATATGAAATCTTACAGAAAAGAACTTTGGTTCGAAACCAGAAAACGAAGAGAGTTCATAAACATTACTAGGCAGATTGATGATTGTCTGAGGGAGAGCGGAATAAAGGAGGGGCTGTTGCTTTGCAATGCGATGCATATTACGTCCAGCATTTTCATCAATGACGACGAAAGTGGCTTGCATGCAGATTTTGAGCAGTGGCTGGAGAGACTTGCACCTGAAAAGCCCCATTCACAATACCGTCATAATGGCTTCGAAGACAATGCCGATGCACATCTCAAAAGACAGGTGATGGGTCGTGAGGTAGTGGTCGCAATCACTGCGGGCCGTATGGATTTCGGTCCATGGGAACAAATCTTTTATGGAGAATTTGACGGACTTCGCCGAAAACGCGTGCTCGTGAAAATTATTGGGGAGTAATTATTAGAGAGAAATTTTGCGTGGCACGATAAGTGGTATTAATCTTATATTCAGACCAGTATAAAATTAAACAGATCAAATATATTTGGTTAACATGGTTATTTATAGCAATATACCACTTAATGTGCCACGAGGGAGCTTGTAGATTGAGACATTTCACAAAACATTGTTTGAGTAAGTCTTTGTCAGATAGTTATTTGCTAAAATCCACTGCAAAGCATCGAGCTATGCCAGGGGAGCAAAGTATCTATGTTTCATATGTGGGAAACTCCAAGGATGTTTTAATGTTAAATCGTGTTGAATACTGGTGTTGACGAGGATACAAAGAGCTCAATAAGGTATGTGTCGGCAAGATTTGTCGACACATGGTTTTATATATAGCAGAAGATCAGGGATATACTAATCCCTTTGCCAAAGCCGTTAGTAAATGACAGATCAACAGGCCAATACATATACCTCTCATTTCCAATGATTTAAAAATATTTACGAGCCGGTCTGAAAATCAATCAGATATGCAATAAGCTTATTATCTGATAATTGCTATGCGCTCTGGCAGAGTTTTTGGACGCGAATTTGTTTGGACAAAAAATTTATGTATGTATCCAACTATCTCTCAATTGGTCTGTTGTAATTAGATAAAATACAGAGGGAACAAAACTAATGACTGAAAATGATCGACTATCCGATACTATCGGAATTGTCAGAAACTGTTATGACCAATAAATAATTCTTATGACTAACAACTGGAAACGTGTATTCGCAATTATCTGGACGGGGCAGCTCTTCTCTACACTGAGTAGTTCTGTTGTCAGTTTTGCTGTTATTTTCTGGTTGAGTGTACAGACAGGTTCGGCAGAGGTTCTGGCTTTTGCTACATTGGCCTCACTACTGCCGCAGCTTGTGCTTGGTTTGTTTACCGGTGTATTGGTAGACAGATGGGACAGAAAAAGGACGATGATTGTTGCAGATTTGTATATTGCTGCTCTGACATCGGTGATGGCGGTGCTTTTTTACTTTGGGGCCACAGATATTGGGTTGATATATTTATTACTGGCATTGCGATCTATCGGAAGTGCATTTCACATGCCTGCCATGGAGGCCTCTGTTCCATTGCTTGCTCCCGCTTCGGAGCTGATGAGGGTTGCAGGTGTGAACAATATGATTTTTTCCGTCAGCACAATAGCTGCACCAGCCATAGCTGCAATATTCGTCAGCACACTCAGCATGACGTGGGTGTTAATGTTTGATGTTATTGGTGCCTTGATTGCCTGTGGATCGCTTTTGTTTGTAGTAATTCCACACCCTCGTGATAGAAAGGGTACAAATAGTGGAATTTCCGAAGGTGGTAAAACGAATGAGGAAGGTCTACTGGGTAAAATCGATAAACAGAATAGCGTAGAAATTATACAGGATGATGTGGATGTAAAGGATCATGTAGATATACAGAATAAAGGAAATATAACTGAAGTGTACTCTACTGGGATAAAGGCAGAGTTCAGACGTTTTTTTTCGGAATTGAACCAGGGACTGCATGAAATTCTAAAGAGGCCGGGGCTTATGTGGATGTTCGTCTTTACAATCTTTGCCAGCCTTGCTATGGTGCCGGTCTCCACATTGTTCCCTCTTATGACCCTGAGCCATTTTGCAGGTGACACTTACAAAATGAGTATGGTAGAGATTGCATGGGGTGTGGGTATGCTCATAGGTGGAGGGTTGATGAGTCTTCCCAGGTTCAAATTCAACAAGATATTGCTTATCAACGCAATGTATGTGATATTGGGATTCACATTTGTCTTTTCAGGATTTCTTCCTACTGAAGGATTCTATCTGTTTGTCGGCTTTACACTGTTTGGGGGTGTTGCCGGTGCTATATTCTGGGGAGCATTTACAGTTCTGCTGCAAATGAGTCTGGATTCTGCAGTACTCGGAAGAGTATTCTCTATACACAATAGTCTTATTATGATTCCGGCAATGTTGAGCCTGATAGCAACAGGGTATATTGCAGATAGTATAGGAATATCAAACACATTTATTATATCTGGTTTCGTCCTTGTGCTTATTGGCATCATTTCCAACTTCATACCATCTATCAAGAAAATGACTCAACTTTGATATTGTTTCAAATATTTTGTACATTTGAGATAAATGGGTACATAATAGATGAAAAAGATTCTTTCGTTAGACGGCGGCGGTATCAGAGGAATATTGCCGGCAGCTATCCTGGCTCACCTGGAGGAGAGGTTGCAGACAATAAAGTCTGACGAGAGCTTCAGGCTTGCAGAGTGTTTTGATCTTATTGCAGGAACTTCAACAGGAGGCATCATTACCTGTCTATATCTCACACCTGCAGAAACAGGGTCACTAAAGCCAAAATATTCGGCATCACAGGTACTTGATTTCTATTTAGAGCTAGGCCCGGTACTGTTTCACAGATCTTTACGTCAGCTTCTGACTTCCGGATTTGGTGTATTCAGGAGCAGGTACTCAGAGGATGCTCTATATGAATTTTCAAAAAGGCTCATGGGTGACCACTATATCTCTGAAGTACTTAAAGACTGTCTGGTGACCGCTTACGATCTGAGCACACGTAAGGCGCTGCTCTTCAGCAAGCACAATGTATCAAAATATGGTCCTATGGCAGATTATAAACTATGCGACGTTGTCCGTTCCACATCTGCAGCGCCCTCCTATTTCTCGCCCGCCCGTATTTTCGCACGTGACAACAGCAGCCGTCATCTCGTAGATGGAGGTGTCTACGCCAACAACCCATCTATGTGTGCGCTTGTTGAGTCGGTGAAACTCTGGCCGGATGAGGGTATCTCAAATTACATGATGGTTTCTGTAGGTACTGGCAAGGTAATCAAACCCTATTTCTGGGAAAAAACGCACAAGTTTGGCTACCTCAACTGGCTGGAGCCAATCATTGACATTCTGACAGCGTCTGTTGCCGAAACTGTCGATTTTCAGCTCCAGCAGCTCTTCTCGGCATCGGGTGTTCCCGACAGCTACATTCGTGTAGAACCTCCCCTGCTCTCTGCAGACACCCGTATGGACAACGCATCTGCCAAAAACATCCAAGCCCTGCAGAATGCCGCCCGGTACTACATAGACCACAACTCCGACACCTTCGACCGTATCATCAACAGGGTACATGAAGACGCACCAGTTTTACCCATATACAAATAGCACAATAATGACATATCAAATACAATAATCGTGGAGACCAGTAACCACATAAAAAAACGGGGCGATCCCGAAAAGCCACAAGAGTAGGGAAATTAATAAATGATAATCATGAATTGGTATCTTGACATTTTAAAAAACAAGTACGCTGAATTTGGCGGAAGAGCAAGAAGAACTGAATTTTGGTCATTCGTTCTTTTCAATTTTATTTTTAGTTTGGTTGCAATGGCCCTGGATAATATTTTTGGGATCGCTTTTTGCGGATACGGCAATGGTCCTATTAATTTACTGTATTCACTGGCTGTACTGATACCCAGCCTGGCAGTATCTGTCAGAAGGTTGCATGACATCGGGAAAAGCGGCTGGATGTTACTGGTGGCTCTTATTCCGATAATTGGTGCGATCTGGTTGTTAATTCTTTTCTTTTCTGAGGGGACACATGCCGTAAACGAATACGGACCCGATCCTAAAGAAAAATTATGAAACATCCACAACTCCATTCAATAGAAGAGATCCGTAAGAGCCATGGCTCTATACGAAATGTAAATGCTCTTAACAAGGAAAACCTTTCGGCTATTGATAAAATTGCGCTATAGATAACAAACCACGTTGGCAGTATGGCTTTTTTTTATATCCAATATGATTCAGATTTGTCTTATGCCCTTAATCCTGATTGGGCAAAATTTGCAGGCAAAATACTCAGAAATTCATGCGGAGGAAGATTTTTCGATAAATAAAAAATCTGATAAATGATTACTTTTTTGGTCCCTTCTTAAGTTTTGGTGCAGGCAGTTCCGGGTAGCTGATTTTAATGAGTTGTGTCAGGAAATCTCTGTCTTCCAGCCTATCTTCTATCAGAAAAAAGTTTTTTGCCCCCGGATAGGGAGGTGCTTCAACAAGCTCTCCTGCGAGAAAATTTCTTCCGGCATCGGTTGGTTTTATAAATAGCTTGTTGTCACATATAAGTGCTATTACCTTTTCCTGACAGTAAACGACATATTCGCCCATCATCTTCCTCTTGGAGATGGCTCCTGCTCCGGACATCTGTTCGGCTACAAAATCTGCAAAATCCTGACTAGTTGACATTTATTTAAATTTAAATCAATTTTTACCTCTTCCACACATTTACTATTTCCGCAATGTACATTTTATGAAGTCCCCCTTTTGTACTGTAATGTGTATAAACCGGCTCTTTAATGAGAAACGAATCAATAGAGAGCATATCTGCATAAAGTTTTTTGCACTCTACTACAAGTCTAGCCTCTGCAAATGTCGGATTACCCAGCTCCGTAAAAAGTGGTGTTAATGATGCCTCTGAAACCTTGTCGCAATCACGGCCACTCACCGATCCGCAAATATCAAGTGCCGCCTGATATTTTTCATCAAAAAATGAGAGCGTAAAATAATCATGCTTCTCAGTAAATTCAAAAGTATATCTTTCCGGTCGTATAAAAACAAACACAACAGGCTTGTTCCATATATATCCTGCTCCTCCCCAATTGGCAGTCATTGTGTTGAACTTCTCTTCGTTTCCTGCTGTTACAAGCATCCAGTCGTCGGCAATAAGCTTGATAAGATTATCTCCGATTGTCTTTGGACTAATTTGTGTGTATCCGGAATCTTTCATTGTTGAATAGTTTAGTTGTGTAAAATTAGTCATTTTCTTTATCTTTACAGAGGGTACATGGGGACGCATCTTGTGTACCTAAATATTATTACTACCATATGCTGACAAACAAAACTATAGTAATTACGGGCGGAACAGGTTCTTTTGGAACTGCTCTCGTGAATCGCCTGCGCAACTCTTATATTAAGGAGATAAGGGTTTTCTCGCGGGACAGAAAGAGACAGGATGAGATGCTGGAAAGTCTTAAAATATCTGATCATATCCGTTTTTTCGAGGGTGACATTCGGGACAAAGAGAGCCTGACATCGGCCTTGAAGGACGTTGATTACGTTTTTCACGCTGCTGCTTTAAAGGAGATACCTTATTGTGAATCATTCCCGATGGAAGCTGTTGAGACAAATGTTACAGGTACAAAAAACGTTATAGACCATGCTGTAGAGGCAGGCGTAAAAAAAATAGTAATAATCAGCTCAGATAAAGCATGTTATCCATTAAGTGCAATGGGTATTTCAAAGGCAATGATGGAGAAGGTGGCACTGGCAACGGCCAGTTCATTGAAAGGAGCCCCTTCTGAAATATGTATTGTCAGGTTTGGTAACCTGATGGGCTCCAACGGAACAGTAGTGCCCTTGTTCGTGAATCAGATAAAAGCAGGGAAAGATCTTACCGTAACAAATCCCGATATGACCAGGTTTATGATGACTCCCGACACTGCAGTGAATTTATCACTTTTTGCATTGTTAAATGGTAAAAATGGAGATATTATCCTAAAGAATGCTCCCGCTGCCTCTCTGGATACACTTACCAAGGCACTCATTGAACTTTACGGCAATTCTAAAAACAGTGTGAGGATAATAGGACCCCGCCCCGGAGAGAAGTTGTTCGAAACCATGGCAACGCAGGAGGAGATGTTAAAAGCAGAATTTATTGGTGAGGGAGATGATTCCGGAAAATACTTCAGGATACCGCTTTTGGCCGGAACCGTTAGAAAATCTGACACATCAACTGATTTCCCGGCAGAAGATTTCAACTCACACAATGCTCTCCGTCTGGATATAGAAGGAATGAAACAGCTGCTCCTTTGATCAGTTTATTCTCTTGTAATGGCAAACCAGCAGATTTTCATTTTCGTCCCTCAGATGCATGCCTCCACCAAGGCAATAGCGGAACTGTTTGCAATTGATGCACTCTCCTTTTTTTGCCCATGATTTGTCGCGGAATTTTTCGAAGTGGTTTTCCCAAACCTCAATAAAGGAGTCTCTATATATATTGCCTTGATTGAAGTTTGCCCGTATGCTTGGACAGGCAGATATTGATCCGTCAGCCAATACTGAGGCGATACTTACTCCTGCACTGCAACCATAAAAATTGTCTCTCACTTCTGCTTCGTACCTGCCGAGAAAACCTTCACATCCATAAGAGGCCCATATTGCGCCCACTTTATTGCTGCGCGCAGAGTTTCTTGTCTCTTTTATGAAATCCATCAAACCAGTAAACTGTTCATTTGATAGTTGCAACTCTTTGTTTACTGCACCTCTTCCAGCAGGGAAGACCGTAAACAACCTCCACTCCCTGACACCTATTGAACTGAGAAAAATCTTAAAATCACTTAGTGTATTGTAGTTCTTTGGTGTAACGCAGGTTACAACATCCCAGAGAATCTCATTTTCCAGGGAGAGCATCTGAATAGCATCTGTTGCCTTCCTAAAACTAGTTTTGTCTCCTCTGAGCCAGTTGTGTTCATTTTCAAATCCATCCAGACTCACAGTTATTGTGTGTAATCCTGAAGCAAGCAGTGAATCCAGTCTGGTTCTGTCCAGTAACATTCCGTTTGTAACCATTCCCCATGGAAAACCTCTCCTGTAGAGTTCCAGTCCGCACTCTTCTATATCATTACGGAGCAATGCCTCTCCTCCGGTAAAGATTACAAGGACCTTGTTTGGATTAACGTGTGGTGTGATATTATCAATTACAGAAAGAAAATCTGTAACTGGCATATCTTTTTGATTTACATTTGTTTTGCAGTCGCTTCCGCAATGCCTGCAACTTAGATTGCAACGTAAAGTACATTCCCAGAAAAGATTGGATAATTCGTGAGTCTTTATACAGTTTTGATACAACTTCTGATATAGTTCAAGAGCTACAATTTTCTTAAATCCTATCGATTTATTGTTGAACATCATTCTCTAATGTTACATTAACCTCTTTCTGTACACTTCCCAGGTACCAGCCTTTGGCTCCTGTCAACTCACTTTTTTTAAAAGTAACTATCTTTGAGGTCGGTTTATAAAGCCCATTAGCAACACCGTCTATATCATTGAATTGCAACGATAGATCTGTATCAGGTGTCCGTATAAATTCATAAATTTTCTCGAACTCCCCTTTTGAATCGGTCGAAAGGGTTACTTTAAAGACGCTTCCCAATCCATTATTGCTGTCTACAACAACCTGGATTGCAGGTACAGGTTGATTAAGATTATTTACAACCTTTCCTTTGATTCCATAGGTAGCATAAGGAGTTCCATACATAACCTTTGTCTCCAAGAATGGTAATGGTAATGGTAATTTATTGCATGAAGTAAAGCCTAACGACCCTATAACTGTTGCAAACAACCAGTTTGATACAGAAAGCACCCTTTTTTTCATTTTAAAGTATTATTGTTATATTGATAAGATGCATATAACAGCTAAGATGTTGCATCAATTTCTTTATATTTGCATGTAATTTAAAACAAAAAAAATGGTCGATAAACTCAAGTACAAGGAATCAAAACTGGCATTGGTGGGACTGGGATATGTTGGTCTGCCTATTGCTCTGGAGTTTGCCAAATTCTATTCTGTCATAGGATTCGACATAAATGAAAGTAGACTTGAAAAACTGAGAAACAGGATTGACCCTGCAAATGAGTATGGTCCGGATAGTTTCGACAATTGCGATATTGAATTTACATCATCACTTGAAAAATTGAGCGAGGCCTCATTTTATATTGTTGCTGTGCCTACCCCTATCGACAAACACAATCAGCCAGATCTAATGCCTCTTCTGTCGGCATCAAAATCGGTTGGTCTGGTTCTGAAGAAGGGCGATTATGTTGTTTATGAATCAACTGTGTATCCCGGTTGCACAGAAGAAGATTGTGTTCCACTGCTTGAGCAGTATTCCGGTCTTAAATGTGGTATTGATTTTAAAGTCGGGTACTCTCCTGAGAGGATAAATCCGGGTGACAAGGTGCACACACTCACCAATACTGTAAAAATTGTATCCGGTTGTGACGAAGAGTCGTTGGAAACAATAGCAGCTGTATACGAATCTATCATTATACCCGGTGTGCATAGAGCTCCGAGCATAAAGGTGGCAGAGGCTGCCAAGATTATTGAGAATACTCAGAGAGACGTAAGTATCGCTCTCATGAATGAACTATCTATTATTTTCAGCAGAATAGGAATAAATACATTTGATGTTCTTGAAGCTGCCGGTACAAAATGGAACTTCCAGAAATTTTTTCCCGGCCTAGTTGGTGGTCACTGTATAGGTGTTGACCCTTATTATCTGGTTCACAAGGCAAAGGAGCTTAAATATCATCCGCAGATAATAAATGCAGGGCGATATATTAACGATACAATGGGTGGTTACATTGGTAAAAAAATTGTCAAACAGATAATTGCCGAGGGAAAGAGTGTTCTTGGCGCAAGGGTTCTTGTTATGGGGCTTACTTTCAAGGAGAATGTCTCTGACATCCGTAATTCAAAGGTTGTGGATATAATTCGGGAACTGGAAGATTACGGATGCATTGTAGATGTTGTTGATCCTTTTGCTTCTGCTGAAGAGGTAAAGCACGAATACAACATAGAATTGCTTGTAGAACCACAGACCGGATATGATGCGATTGTTGTTGCAGTTTCACACAAACAGTATCTGAATCTTGATGAGAGGTATTTTCTGTCAATTGTAAACGACCGGGCAGTTTTTGTTGATGTGAAAGGAATTTTCCGAAACAAGATCAATCAACTAAAATACTGGAGTTTATAGTTGGTGCCAGGCAGTTAACCGTAAAGTAGAATTTTGTTCCAACTTCTGGTTCTGACTCTACCCATATATCGCCCCCGAGAATGTTTACATACTCCTTAACTATTGCTAGTCCCAGACCTGTACCTTCGAAAATCCTCTGATTTCCGCTCTCTACCTGATAAAATCGAGAAAATACCTTTTCCAGGTTCTCTTTGGCGATACCTATTCCTGTGTCCTTGACAAAGAAAATGATTTGTTCACCATCAATTTTATAGCCAAAACTGACAGAACCTTTTGTTGTGAATTTTAGAGCATTACTAACAAGGTTAGAAAAGATCTGCTGCAATTTGGTCTTGTCTGTATAGATTTCTCTCTTTTCAGGAGATGGTACTACAACGTTGAAGTCGAAAGGAAATTTAAGCTTGTTATAAAACATATAAACATCGTCGAGAACCTCATTTGCGTCAAATGTTTCCTTATGAGGGGCAACCTGTCCTGCCTCGATTTTTGCCATATCAATAACATCGTTGACAATATTCATGAGCCGGTATGCACTGCTGTTAACGATAGTGACATACTCCTTTTGTCTTTCATCGGTAATCTCACCCATAAGAATATCTGTGAATCCTATGATCCCATTCATAGGGGTTCGAATCTCATGGCTTATATTTGCCAGGAATGCGGTCTTCAACCTGTCACTCTCTTCTGCCTTGTCTTTTGCCGCTTTTAAACTGTTTATATTTGCCAGTCTTTCTATAAACATCCCTATATTGCTGGCAAATATTTCAAATATTATAAGGTCCTCCGGGGTATATGCATTTACATCTTTATAGTCCTGTACTGCTGCAACTCCTGTTATCTTATTTAAAGTAGAGTCCATTAGCGGTGCTCCCATCCAAACCGGCGAATACTCTCCCTGATCAATAAGATTATACTCCTCCCGAATCTCTTTCTCTGTTTCTGCAGTTACACGTTTACCCTTCCCTGTGATCCTCACATAATCGGTAAGAGAATTTTCAAGTGCCATAAGTTCATTGGTCTCAAGCTTATCATATTCGTCAATAAAATATGGGAAACTGTATTTGTTTTCTTCTTTATGGTATATAGCTATATAGAAGTTATCGGCTTTAATGACCTTTTTCATTAGGGAGTGCACCTTCCCAAGAAATGTTCTGAGGTCTGTGTTCTCTAAGGATATTCTGGAAATGTCAAGTAAAACTTGTTGAAGCTCTATTCGTTTCTTACTCTGAGTTATATCTCGCATTATGCCTCCTACTCCCTTCTTTCCCTTTCCCAGATTTACAGAAAATTTTGTTATCTCATATATTTTCTCACCAAGTTTTTCCTCTGTCGAGAACAATATCCCTTCTTCCAAAGCCCGCTTGTCCGATGACGGGCATGGTGCTATTAAATAATCCGATGCTAGTTCCTTGTCGGTTTTGTTTATGATTTCCTCTTTGGTCTTATTAAAGAACTTACAAATTGCTTCGTTTGCAATAATGTATCTGAAATTGTCGTCTTTTACAAACATACAGTCGCTGTTTGCATTAATAAAGGTCTCATACCTCTCCTCACCAATTTTCAATGCATTTTTTGCATTCCATCCCGACAATCTGCTTATTAAGATACGTCCAAGCAACATTGAACCTATTGGATATATAACCAGAACCGGTAAGGCCATCTTTGTCAATGTAATCCAGAAAACATCCTTCGGCAGAAAAACCGTGCATGCAAGCATTACTACATGGGTCAAAATGCTTACTTTGAAAAGGTCAAGCAGATAGTTCCCTTTTCTCCAGTCAGGATAGAATTTTTTCCAAAGCATTCCTATGGAGCCTGATGTTACAATAACGGCTATTCCCATCCACACTCCTGCTCCGCCAAGGTATATCCTGTATAAAGCTGTAATGGTCATTGATATTATTGTAGGGATGGGTCCAAAGAAGAGTCCTGAGTTCAACAGAAGAATAGAGCGGGTGTCAAAAGTCAGCCCAGGAACCAATACCCATGGGGTCATCATCAACACTACCCCTATTGCTCCAATGGCTATGCCAAGTAAATGTTTATACACACTTTTGATAAACCCATCCTGTTTCCTCCACACAAGATCATACAACAAACTGAATGCCACCAGAATTGCTATGTTTTGTACTAACCCCAATATCATTGAGTCATTCATTTGTAGATGTAACTTGTTATCCGGTAACAAATCTACAAATAAAAAAGCGGAAACTGAAAAGACAGATTTTTAATCTGCTATCAATTTCCGCACAATTTTGTGGATATCTATATTTCATAATGGATGCACCACATGCACCCAAAATACACTTTATTTAAGTATCTCGGCAAGTTTATCCAACAATGCCTTTCCTCTGAGATTTTTACCAATTATTACGCCATTTGGGTCTAGAAGGACATTCTGTGGGATGGATCTGATTCCGTATGCTTTGGATACTTCGTTGTTCCAGTATTTAAGGTCAGAAACATGTGTCCATGTAAGGCCGTCTTTTTTAATAGCATCGAGCCATTTTTGTTTTCCTTTCTCGTCATCAAGAGAAACTCCCAATACGGTGAATCCTTTATCTTTATATTGATTGAATGCATTTACCACATTAGGGTTTTCTGCACGACATGGACCACACCATGAAGCCCAGAAGTCTACAAGAACATATTTGCCCCTGAAGCTCGACAATTTAACAGGGTTTCCTTCTGTATCATTTTGTGTAAAATCCGGAGCAACCGCACCAATCATTGTTTTTTTCAAAACTTCCAGGCTTGCTGCATACTCTACTCCTGCTGGGGTAGCTTTGATAGCAGCTGTGAGACCGTTAAATAACGGAGCAACTTTACTGTAATCCGGAATTGAACCCCCCAAAGCCTTTATTGCATCAAGGCTGATGAAACTCCCGGGATTTGCTTTGATATAAGAAAGGGATGCTGCCTCATTCTCAGCCATAATAGCTTCGTATCTCTTAGTAAAAGAAGCCCTCACTGTCTCGTCTTTTTTCTTCTCATCAGGCAGGGCATTGAACTCTTCATTCAAAGCGTTAACCTTCAAATCAGTCGGTTTCAATGCTTTCATATATAAATCGTTATCTGCATTTATCTTTGAACCGGAAATAGTTGCATTTTTCAATGAGTCGGGGCTTGTTACATTAATGACACCAGTCTCAAGGTATATTGGAAGCTGAGCAGCAGTTCTGCTGCGGATGCCTGAACCTTTATAGTTAATTACCAGAGTTGCCTTTAGTGGTGCATTTACTGTTCCCTTGAATTCGAATTTTCCATTAACAATGGCTGACGAATCTGTAATGTTATCACTAGCTGTACGATATGCAAGATATGCCTTTGCAGGAGCATTAAGCTTTCCAACCTCTCCTTTAACAGTGTATTCTCCCTTTTGTGCAAATAAAGACATAGGAGCCAGCAATAGAATTGCTAAAATTGTTTTTTTCATTTAGAATTTGATTTTATTGTGATTGATTTTATTTATTGTTAAATATTTCTTCAAGTTTTTTTTCTATTTCGCCTTTCCCGTTAGGTTCAAAACCT
>Ga0074193_1001637_pt1 | contig 25622 bp, 27 predicted proteins | sample EPASupsiteHSE605_FD_64523 | JGI IMG/M metagenome (GOLD analysis project Ga0074193, IMG submission 64523) | Bioremediated contaminated groundwater from EPA Superfund site, New Mexico - Sample HSE6-05 | ecosystem: Environmental > Aquatic > Deep subsurface > Groundwater > Contaminated ... | reverse complement strand
CCAGTTGATGAAATAACTCCAGTTGATGAAGTAACTCCAATTGATGAAGAAACTCCAGTTGATGAAATAACTCCAGTTGATGAAGAAACTCCAATAGATGAAGTAACTCCAGTTGATGAAGAAACTCCAGTAGATGAAGTGACTCCAGTCGAAGAAGAAGCGCAAGTGAGCAACATCTATAATAAGCTTCTTAACTCTTATGACAATTTACTAAATCTTTTCGACAAACTTTTAAATAATTTTGGATTAGTCGTAGCAAATTAACAATCATATAGATGAATAAATTGATTAGCCAAAATATTAAGCTCGGCATATGGAAGCAAATTCCTGTTGCCGAGCATTTTATGTTTAACCAGAAATTCGTTGAAACACATGGGTTTTGCCATAAATTCAAATATACAATTTATGCACTGCACCGTTACTTATTGACATCAAACAACTTTACATATATAATTAAATTATTACAATTTAGTAATTATTTCACTACTATTTTTGTGAAATATCAAACTTGCTTTCAAATTTAAGCGATATTTGTAGAATAATTCATATTGAATGGCAATATAACAAACAATTCTTTAGGAATGTCGGATTAGATTATAGAATACAACTAAGGAGGTAATATAATGCCTTATATGGGTAAAGTTTTAGTTGTTGATGATGACCAAAATGTACTTGAATTGATTAAATTATATGGAGAAAGAGAAGGTTTTAATGTAATTGGAATAAATGATGGTGATTTGGCTCTTGCAGCCTTTGATAGGGAGAATCCAGACGTTGTAATTCTAGACATAATGCTTCCGGGTGTAGATGGTCTTACGCTTTGTAGAAAATTAAGATCTATTCGTATGGTTCCAATTATTATGCTTACAGCAAAAGGTGAGGAAGCAGACCGAGTTTTGGGACTGGAGATGGGTGCTGATGATTATGTATCTAAACCTTTCAGCCCAAGGGAACTTGTTGCTAGAATAAAAGCGGTACACCGCCGTTCTCAGCCAGTTGAAGCTATGACTAACGGAAAATTGAAATATCCTGGTTTAGAAATACAGGCAGATATCAGAAGTGTTAATGTTAATGACAAAACGATAGAATTGACTCCTAAGGAGTTTGATTTACTCTATCATCTAGCTCAAAATCCTCGACGAGTTTTCACAAGGGAAGATTTACTGTCAGCGGTGTGGGGATATGACTTCTATGGTGATCAGCGCACAGTGGATGTCCATATTCGTAGACTGAGGGAGAAACTTCAGCCTTTATCGAATGAATACTTAACAACAGTTTGGGGAGTGGGATACCATTTTACACCTCCTTCAAAGGAGGAGTAATACATTATGAGTAGCAAATTACAGCAAGGTAAGGAAAAACTACAATCTTTAGCACTTAGCTTTAAAAAATTTTTATATAATATTAAACATATAATACTAGAACAATTCAACAAAAATATATATACTAGGATAATTTTTGCTAATGTAATAGTTTTTATGATTGCGTTGATTGTTCTTGCGACCTTTTCTAACTTTATTGTAAAGCAAGTAACATACGATCAGGTTCAACAGGATTTATTACGCAAATCCAAAAGGGTAAATTTTGCATTAACAACGCAGGAACTAACGTGGAAAAATTCAATGGCAGATCATACAGAGATAGAGCAAGATTTGTTAAGATTTTTAGCTGATAGCTTTGATGCTCGGATTACTGTTTTTGATCGGCAAGGAACAATTATATGTACTTCTGCAGAGCAGGAAGTGGTACCTGGAAGTAAGGTTGATAATAAATTTGTTGAAAGACTTACCAGTGGTGAAACCTCAGTTACACGTACAACTGATAATGAAACTGGACAGCTCACCTTTACAGCCTCCATCCCTATGGGGAATAGTGAAAATTCTGAAAATACTGTTGAAAATGGTATTCTTTTAGAGACACAGCCTACTAATCTTGACCTTACTTTAAATAAAATGAACTTGATTCTGCTTTTCGGTGGAATGATAATATTGGTAATTATTATTTTCGTCTCCATCTATTTGGCTATGAGTATTTCTAGGCAAATTTCTAGGTTGACTACCAGCATTACGGAAATTAATATGGATGGCTATGATAATTGCGATGAAGAACAGCCACTGGATGAAATTAATGTTCTCGCAAGCCAGGTTAATAAACTGAAGTTAAGACTTGAAAATATCCAGGCTGAAAGCTACAAGATTGAGGAAGAGAGAACAAGGCTATTTGCAGAAATATCACATGAGCTGCGTACGCCACTTACCGCTGTTCAAGGATTTACTGAGGCTATTCGCGACGGAATGGTTGAAGATGATGCACTACAAAAAAAATATATAGACATGATTTATACTCAAACGTTACATATTACCAGACTCGTAGATGATATTCTAATATTAAGCCGTCTAGAAAGCGGTGCTGTCTCAGTTAAAAAACTTCCATTAGATTTGGTTGCTCTGGCTAGTGGGGTGGTTATGTCCATGGAAGGCTTAGCCAAAAAAAATAACAATTCTATATTATTTGAGAAAAAAGTTGACAATGCAGTTGTTGTAGGAGACGTTGACAGAATGGAACAAATTCTAAGGAATCTATTGAAGAACGCAATCAACGCAACAGAGAATGGTATTATAAAGGTTGCGGTAGAGACTAACCAATATGAAGTACAAATTATAATTGAAGATAACGGCATAGGTATATCACCAGATGACCTACCACATATTTGGGACAGGTTCTATAAGGTAAAGAACCTTCGCAGCATTAACATAGGTGAAAAAGGAACCGGTCTGGGTTTGGTTATTGTTAAAAAGCTAGTTCAATTGCAGGATGGAAAAATAGAGGCTGAAAGCCAAATCGGAAATGGAACAATTTTTCGTATCAGTATACCATTATTTAACCAACATTAACGAGAACAGTATGGTAAACTACTGAAAGATGCATCAATTTATATTGGTATGAGGATTAAAGCATTTAATTGAAAGAAGCATGGATTATGATTACTTAATCCATGCTTCTTCTATTAGAACTTTCGTTATTTCAGATATGTAAAGAGTATGATAATCTTTATCAGGATACCATTTTTCATCTAGTCCATTTTCTATAAAAAATTCAGGTTTTAAATCTTGTGCATATAGTTTTTTGCAAATAATTACAAGTTTTGCTTCTTTAAAGTAAGGTGTATTATCTGAATGTTCAATAGTTAAATTAGATTTTGTTATTTTATCTTCATCTCTTCCTGACACGCATCCAAGATAGCTTAATTGCCTTCTGAAACTGTTGTCAAGAAATGACAAAGAAAATGTTTTGGAATTATCTACAAATTCTTTAGTAAAACGCTGTGGTCTTATTACAACATAAGATACATTTTTACCCCATATAACTCCTAACCCACCCCATGATGCAGTCATTGTATTTACTTTATCATCTTTTTCTGCTGTAATAAGCATCCAATCTGAACCTATAAGTTGAAATGTATTTTTGTTTAATTCTTCAGGTTTTATTTCCGAAAATTTATTCATTTTTAATATCCTTTCTTTTTACAAGTAGCATCTATTTCTTATTATAACAAAAAAATTAAAATTTACAACAATAATAATTATGATCGTTAGTATAAAGATGTCACTTTAAAGTATATTTAACTTTATTTAATTTAGAATATGTATGAAGGTAAATTAATAAAAAATAAAGGTTGCAATACACAACAGTTGCATGTTATAATTGTTGTGAGGTGATACAATGATTAACCAAGGAAGCGAAAATTTAAGGGAACTAATTCGAATTCTCGTAAGAAATTTAGATGTATTAGAAAAAAGTGATGCTTCATGTTGCGGAGTAACAATAACGCAGTGCCATGCAATTGTTGAAATTGGAAGGATGAAAAAAGTTTCTTTAGTTGACCTTGCTGAATTATTAGGGCTTGATAAAAGTACAATGAGCAGGACTATAAATAATTTAGTAGAAGATGGTTTGGTAAATAGAGATTTAGACTCAGAAAACAGAAGATATGTTTCAATTCAATTAACAAATAAAGGTACTGAAGTATTTAATAATATAGAAGAAAGCATGGACTCTTATTATAGCAGCATATTTAGTTCAATTCCAGAAAATAAAAGAAGTCAAGTTCTTGAAAGTTTAAAATTACTTACAGCTGCAGTTAAAGAAAATAAATGTTGTTAAAATAAATTTACATGAAATTAAAATGGAGGTTTTAAAATGAAAAAAGATATTAAAGGCGAAATTAAAACTTATTATGGCGGTATAGCTAAAAAAGTAACTAAAAGTACAAAGAGTTCTTGTGGATGTGGAACATCTTGCTGCGGCAGTGCTGTGGATGAATCTATTCTTTATTCTAAAGAATTTACTGAAGGTTTACCAATTGAAGCTATTAATGCATCTTTAGGCTGTGCAAATCCTATTGTTCTTGCAAATTTACAAAAAGGTGAAACTGTTCTTGATTTAGGCAGTGGCGGTGGTATAGATGTATTGATATCATCAAAATATGTTGGTGAAACAGGGAGAGTATATGGACTAGATATGACTGATGAAATGTTAGAACTAGCAAATAAAAATAAGGAAAGAAGCGGAGTAAAAAATGTTGAGTTTATAAAAGGATACATAGAGGATATTCCACTTGAAAATGAAGCAATTGATGTCATAACTTCTAATTGTGTAATCAATTTAAGTGAAAGCAAAGAAGATGCTTTAAGTGAAGCTTTCAGAGTTCTTAAAAAAGGTGGCAGACTTGCAATTGCTGATGTGGTTGAACTTAAAGAAGTTTCTGATGACATTAAAAATAATATTCAAATGTGGCTTGGCTGCATATCAGGGGCTTTAAGTGTAAAAGAGTATGAAAGAATACTTAAAGAAGTTGGATTTACAGAAATAGAAATCACACCGGTAAATATTTATACGAAGGATATTATTAGGAGTATTGTTGAAGAGAAAAAATTAGAGGAAATTTACAATAAATTAGATGAAAATTCTCTTGATGGAGCTTTTGCAGGAGCACATGTAAAAGCTTATAAGAGATAGGAGATTAAAATGGATTTTGTTATTGATGAAATGAAAAAGTCTGATTGGACACAAGTTTCAAATATATATTTTGAAGGTATAAAAACTAAAATCGCTACATTTCAAACTGAAGTTCCAAGTTGGGATGAATGGGATAATGGCCATTGTAATGACTGCAGATTAGTTGCGAAATCTGAAGATGCAATATTGGGATGGGCAGCATTAAGCCCAACTTCAAGCAGATGCGTATATAAAGGTGTAGCCGAAGTGAGCATTTATATAGGAGAATCTTATAAAGGCCAAGGTGTTGGATCTGAACTTCTTAAGAATTTAATTAAACAATCTGAAGAAAAAGGATTTTGGACTTTGCAGTCAGGCATAATTAAAGAAAATATTGCCAGCAGAGAACTGCATAAAAAGTGTGGATTTAGAGAAATTGGAATAAGGGAAAAACTAGGTAAAATGGATAATGGAATTTGGTATGATGTTGTTTTAATGGAACGAAGAAGTAAATTGGCGGGTATTGATTAATTACTACAATATAGAAGAGGCATAAAATGAATTATAATAAAATCAGTAAATTTGAAAATCCAATAAGGATAAAAGAACTTAATCCAGCAGATACATTAATAAAAGCAGGATTTAAAGATAATATGATACTATGTGATATTGGCGCTGGCACTGGTATATTTTCTTTTCCAGCAGCAAAAATTAGTAACAATATTAATTATGCTCTAGAAATATCAGACAATATGATAGAAATTTTATCTGATAGGATAGTAAAGAATGATATTAAAAATGTTATAGTTAAAAAAGTTGATTCAGATATACTACCATTAGATAACAATTGCTGTGATATGGTTATTCTGGTTACAGTATTGCATGAATTAGAAAATAAAGAATTTATGTTAAGTGAAATAAAAAGAATTTTAAAGGAAAATGGAAAACTTGTAGTAATAGAGTTCCATAAATATAAGACACCAATGGGTCCACCTATTGACCATAGGATTTCCGAAGAATATGTAGAAGAAATATGTAATAAAAGCGGTTTCAAAATAAAAGAAAAATTTTTATTGGGAGACAACTTTTATTGCAATATATTTTGTTAAAAAATTTTTATAAGGTAAAGCTGTTTCATCTCAAAGTGCCAATGTGGAATGAACTATTAAAAAATTTGTATAATAATATTGACAATCATCAATATAAATAATATACTAATGTATATAAACTTGCAATATATATTTAAAAGCCATTTAAAAAATGGCTTTTAAACAATATTGCATATGCGTATATGCTCATATAGAAATATGCATACAGTATTAATAAATGGAGGTGAAATATGCTAGATATTTTAAAAGCATTATCAGATGAAACAAGGCTTAGAATATTGTCACAGATATTGAAAAGTGAAATGTGTGTATGTGAAATCGAAGAATGCTTAGGTCTCACACAATCTAATGCTTCAAGACATTTAACAACATTAAAAAAAGCAGGAATTTTAGAAAGCTATAAAAATGCTCAATGGACTTATTACAAAATTAGTGATGAATTTATAAAAGAAAATAAGGAATTATATGATTATCTAATTATGAAAATTAGTAAACTTCCTTGTTATGAAAATGATAGCATTAAATTTAATCAATGCAAACAAAAAGATTTATGTAACTGCAAAAAATAAATGGAGGGTAATATTATGAGTAATGAAAAGACATCTGAAATAGGATTTTTTCAAAAATATTTAACATTGTGGGTAGCTATTTGTATGGCATTAGGAGTTTTAATAGGGAAAATTCTACCTGGAATTCCAGCATTTTTTGGGCAATTTGAATATGCCAATGTTTCTATACCTACTGCTATCCTCATTTGGGTTATGATATATCCAATGATGATGAAAGTAGATTTTCAAAGCATTAAAAATGTTGGTAAAAATCCAAAGGGGTTGTATGTTACATGGATTACAAATTGGTTGATAAAACCTTTTACAATGTATGCTATCGCATCATTTTTCTTGTTTGTTGTATTTAAGAACTTAATTACACCTGAACTTGCAAAAGAATATTTAGCGGGTGCTGTATTGCTTGGTGCAGCTCCGTGTACTGCAATGGTATTTGTTTGGAGCCAGTTAACAAAAGGAAATCCTGCATATACAATTGTCCAAGTGGCAACAAATGACATAATAATTTTAATTGCCTTTGTACCTATTGTAAAATTTTTACTAGGAGTAAGTAATATATCAGTTCCTTGGAATACTCTTGTTATGTCAGTTGTACTTTTTGTAGTTATTCCACTGTCAGCTGGAATTTTGACAAGAATGAATATAACTAAAAAAAGAGGTTTAGAGTACTTTGAAAATGAATTTTTACCTAAATTTGATAATGCTACAACAATTGGATTATTGCTTATGCTTGTTCTTTTATTTTCATTCCAAGGAGAGGTTATATTAAATAATCCACTTCACATTGTATTAATTGCAGTGCCTTTAACTATACAAACATTTTTAATATTCTTTATTGCATATTTTGCTTGTAAAGTATTAAAATTACCATACAATGTTGCAGCACCAGCTGGAATGATTGGTGCATCAAATTTTTTTGAACTAGCTGTTGCAGTTGCAATTGCCTTGTTTGGTATGGAGTCACCTGCAGCATTAGCAACAGTTGTTGGAGTTTTGACTGAAGTTCCTATAATGTTGGTTTTAGTTAAAATAGCAAATAATACAAAACATTGGTTCCCTAAAATTACAAATAATTAAAGCTATAATGAGAATGGAGATATATAATGAAAAAAATGCAAATATTTGAACCAACAATGTGTTGTTCTACAGGAGTATGTGGCGTTTCAGTTGATCCTGAACTTCTTAGAATTTCAACTGTATTAAATACATTGAAAAAGAATGGAGTTGTTGTAGAAAGATTTAACTTATCAAATTCACCTATGGAGTTTGTAAATAACAAATTGATAAATGATTATATTAATGTAAAAGGTGTAGAAGGATTGCCAGCAACTGTAATAGATGATGTAATAGTTTTAACAGGCAGGTATCCTAACAATGAAGAATTAATGAATTTACTTGGTGTTCAAGTTAGTTTATTAAATGCACAACCTAAAGTAATTAAAGCATCACATAAAAGAACAGGCGGATGTTAAATGAGAAACTTCGACCTAGAAACAATAGCATTGACGAAATACTTATTTTATACAGGCAAAGGAGGGGTTGGAAAAACTTCCATTGCTTGTGCTACAGCTGTTAAACTTGCAGATAATAATAAAAGGGTGCTTTTAATAAGTACAGATCCAGCATCTAATTTACAGGATGTGTTTAACGCAGAATTAAATAATAAAGGTGTACAAATTAAAGATGTACCAAATTTAGTAGTAGCAAATCTTGACCCGATACAAGCAGCTAAGGAATATCGCGAAAGTGTAATTGAACCTTATAGAGGGAAGCTACCAGATTCGGTTTTAAATAATATGGAAGAACAGCTTTCTGGTTCTTGTACAGTTGAAATAGCTGCTTTTAATGAATTTTCAAATTTTATTACTGATAAAGACAAGCAAGAAGAATATGATTATATTATATTATATTTGATACTGCACCTACGGGGCATACACTCAGAATGTTGCAGCTGCCATCTGCATGGAGTAGCTTTATAGGTGAAAGCACTCATGGAGCATCATGCTTAGGACAGCTTTCTGGTTTGGAAAGCAAAAAAGAAATTTATAAAAAGGCTGTTGAAACTTTAACTGATGGTAAATTAACAACTCTTATTCTTGTTTCTCGTCCAGAAAAAGGTCCTCTCAAGGAAGCAGAAAGAGCATCTAAAGAGTTATCAAACATTGGTATTAACAATCAAATTATGATAATAAATGGGCTATTAGAGTCGTATGATGATGAAATTTCAGAAAGCCTATATAAAAAACAACAAAAATCATTAATCGATATGAAGGAAGGGTTGAAAAATATAACTACTTTTTCAATTCCGCTTAGAGCATACAATATTGCAGGTATTGAAAATGTAAGAGCTTTTTTAACTAATGATAAATACATTGTAAAGGAAGAAAAAATTAGTTCACAATCAATACCTAGCTTAAAAGATGTTATAGAAGATATATTTATAAATGAAAAAAAAGTTATTTTTACTATGGGTAAAGGTGGTGTAGGAAAAACTACTATTGCCGCAGCAATTGCATTAGGATTAGCTAAAAAGGGCAAAAAAGTACATTTAACAACTACTGACCCTGCAGCTCATCTTAAGTTTATAATTGATGAACAAAGCGGCATTACAATGAGTAGTATTGATGAGCAGGAAGAACTCAAAAAATATCAAGGAGAAGTGCTTTCTAAAGCAAGAGAAACAATGTCTAGAGAAGATATAGCTTATTTAGAAGAAGATCTGCGTTCTCCATGTACACAGGAAATAGCTGTGTTTCGAGCATTTGCTGAAATTGTTGAAAAAGCTGATGATCAGATAGTTGTAATTGATACAGCACCAACTGGACATACATTACTTTTACTTGATTCTACTCAAAGCTACAACAAGGAAATTATGCGTTCACAAGGCGATATACCTGAAAGTGCAAAAAAATTATTGCCGCGACTTTGTAATTCTAATGAAACAGAAGTAATTATTGTAACTTTACCAGAAACTACACCTGTATATGAAGCAATGCGCCTTGAAGAAGATTTAAAACGTGCAAATATTGCTGCAAAATGGTGGGTTATCAACTCATCAATGTATAATACTGTAACGACCAATCAAATGTTATCTGCAAGAGCGAGCAGTGAAATTGAATGGATTAATAAAGTAGATAAACATTCAAAAGGCAAGTTTGCAGTTATTGCTTGGAGAAGTGATGAAATCAAGGGCGAAAATTTAAATAATTTAATAATATAAAAAAGGAGAAATTATGAATAAACCAAATGTAGCATTTATTTGTGTTCACAACTCATGCCGCAGTCAAATGGCAGAAGCTATTTCTAAGCATTTTGTAAGTGATGTTTTTGAAAGCTATTCTGCAGGAACTGAAACTAAACCACAAATTAATCAAGATGCTGTAAGATTGATAAAAAAGATTTACAATATAGATATGGAAAAAACTCAATATTCAAAATTAATTACTGATCTTCCAGAAATAGATATAGTTATAAAAATGGGATGTAATGTAATTTGCCCATTTGTTGATGGCAAGTATGAAGAGGACTGGGGAATTGATGATCCAACAGGAAAAAGTGATGAAGAATTTGAAATTATAATAGCTGAAATAGAAAATAAAGTTAAAGAGCTTTCCAAGAAAATTTCAATGGGATTATATAAATAAAAATTTTAAAAAATAATGGCTAAATTTTATTATATTGTTAGCCATTATTTTTTTAGCATTTTTATTATATGTTGATTGAAGGAGTCAATTGGGATAAAATATTAAGAAACAATTAAAAACAATGAGGAGAGAGTAAATGATTAATGCGGTTATTATAAATGATATTGATACTGTTGTAACAGTTATAAAAAAGGTATCATTAGGCGAAAATGTTTCATACGTTTCAAGTGATGGCTATTCCACAATTAAAGCAACTTCGGATATTCCTATAAATCATAAAGTAGCAATTAAGCAAGTGAAAAATGGCGATGAAGTTCTAAAATACGGCGAAAGAATAGGCTATGCAACAATGGACATACATATAGGTGACCATGTTCACACTAATAATTTAGATAGTTAATAAAGGGAGGTAGACAATGAAATTTAATGGGTACAGACGTTCAGATGGACATGTAGGTATTAGGAATCATGTTGTTGTATTGCCAGGAGTAATATGTGCTGCTGGAGTAGCACAAAAAATTGCAAATAAAGCTGATGAGGTAGAGTACTTATACAATCCAAATGGTTGTGCTCAAAACTCAAAAGACACTGCTATTACATTGGAAATTTTATCAGGGATAATTGCAAATGGTAATGTATATGGAGTTTTAATAGTAGGACTTGGATGTGAAAGCATACGAAAAGATATATATATTGATATAATTAAAAAGAAAACAGACAAACCTATACATTATATAAGCATTCAACAAGAAGGAGGAATACAAAAAACTGTTACCAAAGGACTTGAAATAGTAAATTCATTAAAAGAAGAAGCAAATAAATGTGTAAGAGAAGAATGTAATTTATCTGAATTAATACTTGGCTTGGAATGTGGTGGTTCAGATCCAACATCAGGTATTTCTGCCAATGCAGTATTAGGCAATACATCTGATAGACTTATTGACTTTGAAGGTACTTCAGTTCTTTGTGAAACGCCAGAAGCTATAGGTGCAGAAAATATACTCAAAAGAAGGGGACAAACTCCTGAAATTGGACAACAGCTTTACGATACTGTATTAAAATATGATGAAATGTTTAAAGCTAATGGAGAAGATATAAGAAAAACAAATCCATCACTAGGAAATAAAGCTAGCGGAATAACTACTTTAGAAGAGAAATCTTTGGGCTGCATTCACAAGAGCGGTACTAAACCTTTTAATGGAGTATATCAGTATGGCCAGATGATTGATAAAAAGGGATTAATGTTTATGGATGGAACAGCATATGATGTTGCTTCTGTTGTATCATTAATAGCAGGAGGAGCTCAAATAATAGCTTTTACAACGGGTATGGGTACACCAGTAGGCAATGCTATAGCTCCTGTAGTTAAGATTACTGGAAATAAAGATACAGCTACAAGACTTTCTGATATGATTGATTTTGATACAAGTGACAGCATCAGTGGAGCAAAGTCTGTTGAAGAACTTGGAAGGGAACTTTTAGAATACATAGTTAATGTATGTAACGGTGAAAAAGTGAAGGCAGAAATAAATGGTATTTCTAATATGGCAATAAACCAATTTTATAGCTATGCTTAACAGATAAAGGTTAAGGATGTTGAATGCAATAAATAATTAATTTCAATGCTTAATTGGAATTTATTTACATATAAATTGTTTGTGATATAATAAAAAATATAATTAATAAATGAAAGTTGGTAAATTATGAAATACGAATGGAAGAAACAAGAGAAAAGCCTATATATACCAAAGCAAAGCCCTGAATTAGTAACAGTACCACAACAAAAGTTTTTTATGATCAATGGAAAAGGAAATCCTAATGATGAAGATTTTTCGGAGCGAATTGGGGTTCTTTATTCATTAGCTTATGCTGTAAGGATGATACCTAAAAATGGTTATGAACCAGAAGGTTATTTTGAATATACTGTTTATCCATTAGAAGGCATTTGGGATTTAACTGAAGAAGGGAAGAAATCGGAAACATTAAATAAAAATGAATTATTGTATACTATTATGATAAGACAGCCGGAATTTGCAACTCAAGATGTTGCAGATAGAGCATTTGAAATAACTAATAAGAAAAAGCCTCATCCATTATTAAAAGAAGTTAAATTTGAAACTATGGAAGATGGTTTGTCAGTTCAAATGATGCATATTGGTTCTTATGATGATGAACCACAAAGTTTTAAAATGATGAAAGATTTTATAACTTTAAATAATTTAGAAATATCAACATTGAGACACAGAGAAATATATATTACTGATGCAAGAAAAACAGAAAAAGAGAAATTAAAAACAGTTTTACGTTACATTGTTAATATAAAAGCTTAAAATGAGAAAATTATAGAACATGAATTAATATAAAATATGTGGGAAAATCACCTTACATCTATAGGAAAAGATATAAATTCAAGTGTTAAAACATACTGTTCATGGCATTTCTGTGACAATGAAAATGATGATAATGAAAATTAGCCGAATTAGTAATAAATAGTCGTGAACCAAATGAAAATATGCTTGTTGTTTGTAAAAAATTCAATTTAACTTACAAATAAATTTATTTTGTAAATAATTGATAATTGGGAAAAATTGTAGTAAACTAATATAAGAGTATATAATATATTTACATGGACATATAGTTAACAAATTACCAATCAAATTTAAATTTTTATTAAAAATGGAGGTATATAATGATAATTAGAAAAGCAATACCATCAGATGCTTTAAGTATTGCTAAAGTAAATGTAGATACTTGGAGAAGCGCTTATAAAGGTATTTTATCTGATGAATTTCTACTCGATTTATCCTATGATCAAAGGGAGAAAAAATTCAAAAACACAATTAAAAATTCTCCCAAAAATATGTGTTATACTTTTATTGCAGAAGAAGTTAAAAATGGAATAATAGGATTTGCATCTTGTGGTAAAGAAAGAGAAGGTGATTTGTTTTATAAGGGTGAATTATATTCTTTATATGTATTGCAAGATAATCAAAATAGAGGTATAGGGAAATTGCTTTTTAATCATGTACAAGAAAAATTAATAGAACTTAAATTATATCCTATGTTAAATTGGGTTTTAGAAGATAATAAGCATGCTTGTCATTTTTATGAAAGCAGAGGTTGTAAAAAAATCAAAGAAAGAAATATAGAAATTGGAAGTGACCAATATAAAGAAGTTGCTTATGGCATTAAAAAATATAGACATATTAATTATTAAAAAGTGAACGCTGTAGAAAATTATTAATTTTAAACAGCGTTCTTTTTATTTAATGTATATATTTAATTTAATTATTTAAAATTTGCTTTGTTGAAATCATATTTTTATTTAATCTTTTAATACCTTTGTAAAACAATAATGCTGTTATTAAAGATGAAAGGAAATCTGAAAAAGGTGCCGCGCATAAAAGTCCATGAATACCCCAAATTCTTGGAAATATAATTAAAGCCGGAACAAGCAGAAACACTTGTCTTGTAAGGGTTAAAAACATAGATATTTTAGGTCTGCCAATTGCTTGAAAAAAGTTAGCAGCAACAATTTGAAAACCAACAAAGGGCAAACATAAGAACCATGATAATAATGCCATACTTCCAAAACTAAGCAATTCAGGCTCTCTGTTGAATAATGATATCATTTGTTTTGGAAATAATCTCGTTATTATAAAACCAATAATCACAATAACAGTAGCTACTTTTATGGCAAGCATAATTGCAGATTTTACTCTTTCATATTTTTTGGCACCAAAGTTAAAGCTTATTATAGGTTGAACACCTTGATTTAATCCTATGATTGGCATCAAAAGTATTGTTTGAAGGCTGTTTATTATACCCATACCTGATACAGCAATATCTCCGCCATAAAAAAGCAAGCTTTTATTAAGTACCATATTTAAAATACTGCTAGCTATCTGCAATGAAAATCCAGGAAGCCCCAATGAAGTTATTCTAGCAACTATATGAAACTGTAGCTTCATATTTCTCAATTTAAGTTTATTTTTGCTGTTTTTACCTATAAAATATGATATAACCCATATAAATGATAAAAACTGAGCTAATATTGTAGCAAGAGCTGCCCCAGCCATACCCATTTTAAAACCATATATAAAAATCGGGTCTAATATAATATTAGTGCCTGCTCCAAAAAACATTGTAAACATAGCAAGTTTTGGATTTCCATCAGCACGAATAAAATTATTCATACCCATACTTACAACTTGAAATATTGCTCCAAAAAAAATAACTCTCATGTACGCCATGGAATATGGCAAAACTGTTTCACTAGAACCAAATAAAAGCAATATGGGCTTTAAAAGTATCTGACCTATAATCATGTATAAAGTACCAGCAAAAACAAGCATCACAAAAGCATTACCAAGTATATTTTCTGCTTCACCTTGTTTCTTTTCTCCTAATTTTATGGAGAATAAAGTGGCTCCACCTACACCAAATAAAAGTCCTATTGACAACAGTATTATCATAATTGGAAAACCAATTGTTATTCCTGCTAAACCATTAGCTCCTAATTCAGGACTGTTACCTATAAAAATTCTATCGACAATATTATATAAGGCGTTAACCATCATGCCGACAATTGCTGGCACAGAAAATTTAACTAAAAGTTTTGAAATCTTTTCTTCGCCTAGTGGATTTACATATTCCATACTTTTTCCTCCATTAACTTTTTAAAATCTGTACCTTCAACTTTATCTACCATTTTTTCAAGTACATCATAAACCATATCACTTGTTTCTTCGTCTAAATCTTCTGATAAAAATTCGCTCCAATGAAATACTCTTTCTCTTATTTTATCTTTAAAATTATTAGCTTTTTCAGTAAGATAAACTCTGTTAAACCGCTTATCAACATCATCTTTATTTCTTGTGACTAGACCTTTTTCTTCAAGCGACCTTATAGCCCTTGTAGTTGCTGACTTGTCAATATGTAAATAAGATGATAATTCATCTTGTGTAACTCCTTCTTTTCTGTATAAGCTTAGCAAAAAGGAATATTCAGATGAAGTTATATTAAATTCTCTCAAAGAGTAATTAATATATATTTGTGATTGCCTGTGAAGAATAGACATCAATCTTCCTATACTTTTTTTCATATTTCCTCCTTAGTTGACTTAACAACTATTATATATAAAGATAATTGACAAGTCAACTACTTTTAAATTCAAAAAATGTTAATGATACATGTTTAGATATTTTAAATTATTTACAACTATATAGAAATAAATACATTAGTTACCAAAATATATTGATAAATAGAAAATAATATAGTAGTATTATTTATAAATAAGTCAGAAATTTGGAGGTTTTTATGAGCAAAGATTTATCAAATTATATTTTAAATTATGTTAAATTAGAAAATGGAAAAGATTTAATTTTAAGAAGGCCATCAATAGAAGATGCACAAAAAATGATTGAATACTTGAATATAGTTGGCGGTGAAAGTGATAATTTATTATTTGGAAAAGATAGTTTTCATTTAACTGTTGAACAAGAGATGAACCATATTAGAAATATTGGCAATGATAGCAATACGCTTATGGTTCTAGGCATTATTGATGATGATATTGCTTCTGTTGCTCAAATTAGTACTTCAAACAGAACAAGGATAGCACATAATAGTGAAATATCTATATCTGTAAAGAAGAAATATTGGAGAAATGGTGTTGGTAGTGCTGTAATGGAAGAACTAATACGTTTTGCTAAAGAAAAGGGCACAATTAAGAATATAAGTCTTGGAGTTAGGTCAGGCAATGATAATGCAATTGCTTTATATGAAAGATATGGGTTTTGTAAAATAGGTTTACACAAAGATTTTTTTAATATTAATGGGAATTTTTATGATGAAATATTAATGGACTTATATATAAATTAATTTAAAAAAAATTTTTAAGTTTCTTATTTAAGTTTAACTTCAACATATATTTTATTTACATTATGTTTACTTCAGTAACTGTTGTAATTTGTGTGAATATATTGTTTATATATATTGAAAATGGAGGTTTCTTAAATGAGTACTAATCAACCTAGTATTACACGAAGATATCTTAACCCACTAGATATACATATACTTCCTGGGTATACTATAGAGGTCTTTGTTCAAGGTTTAAATGCACCTGTTAATATGATTTTTGATGATAATGGAAATATACTTATAGCAGAATCTGGTGAATTAGATGGAAATGCAAGGGTTATTCGTCTTACTCAAAATGGATATGAAGTTGTTGCTGAAGGATTTAATGTTCCATTAACTGGAATTAATTATTTAAATGGGGATATTTACGTTTCACACAATAGAATGATAACAGTAATTCGAGCAGATGGAACTAGACGAAATTTATTAAGTGGTTTGCCAAGTACTGGTGATTATAAAAACTATCAAGTTGTTTTTGGAACAGATGGAAGAATGTATTTTGGACAGGGAGCTGCAACTAACTCTGGAGTGGTAGGATTAGATAATTACTGGGCTATAGATCATCCTTATTTCCATGATTATCCTGCAGAAGATATTACATTAATAGGTCAAAATTTTGTATCATATAATTTTTTAACTGCTGCACCAAACGATTATACTTTTACTGGCGCATTTCGTCCCTTTGGATTACCTAATAGACCAAATATCACAATAAATGGAAGTACAAGGCCAACAAGTTGCATTTATAGAGCTAATTTGGATGGCTCTAATCTCGAAGTCTATGCATGGGGATTAAGGAATCCTATAAGATTAAAATTTGACAGATACAATAGATTGTTTGCAGCAAATCGTGGATATGATGAAAGAGGCAGCAGACCAATTAGTGGTAGCCTTGATGAATTTTTACTAATAAATCAAGGGGAATGGTATGGATTTCCAGATTACAGTGCAGGTATTCCTATTACAAATCCACGTTTCACACCTGAATTGGGTCCTCTACCAGAGTTTTTATTAGCTAATCATCCCATGGTTCCACCAGAACCTTACGCTATACTAGAACCTCACAGTACAGCAGGTGGATTTGATTTTAATTATGACGCAAATTTTGGCCCTTATGGAGATGTTTATTTAGCTCAATATGGCAGTGATTTTCCAATTACTACTGCAGGATTTCCACTACCTGGAGTTGGTCGAAGAATAGTAAAAATTGATATGAATGATGGGAGTGTTTCAGTTTTTGCAGTCAATAAATCAGGTCTTGGAGCATCTTTCACTGGCGGGGGAGGTTTTGAAAGACCTAACGATGTTGTATTTGGGCCTGATGGAGCAATGTATATTTTAGACTATGGAATTGCATCTCAAAGCAACCATAATATTTATATCCCAAACACAGGTGTGATTTGGAGAATTTCTAAATCTTAAATAATAAAAATAATTTTTGAAAATATCCTGCAATTTTATTATGCAGGATATTTTTATGCTTAATATTATTTCTGAATTTCAACTTTAAAATATTGAACAAAGAAATGAGGATACAAATTTAAAATAGTGAAATAATAATTAAATATTAAATAATTTATGACGGAGAAATATTATGGAAAAAAAGCAAAAGGGTTTATCTGCTTGGCAGCTTACAATGATGGCATTAGGTACAGTAATAGGAGGTTCGTTTTTTCTTGGTTCTTCTGTTGCTATCCAAGCGGCAGGTCCTTCTATTTTAATTTCATATATATTAGGAGGAATACTGGTATATTTCATACTTTTCGCATTGTCTGAGATGACTGTTGCAAATCCTGATTCAGGTTCTTTTCGAAGTTTTGCTAAAGATGCATTTGGTCCTGGAGTAGGATTTGTTGTCGGATGGGTTTATTGGACTGGAATGGTTTTTGCGATGTCAAGTGAAGCTACTGCTGTGTCTATTTTCATACGTGAATGGTTTCCTAACGTATCTATTACAATTTTAGGAAGCGTAATAATTATAGGTGTTACTTTGCTTAATTTATTAGGAGCTGATAAGTTAAGTAAATTAGAAAGTGGCCTTGCTGCAGTAAAAATATTTGCAATAATTACATTTATAATTATAGCATTGTTTTTAATTTTTGGCTTATTTTCTGGAACTACTGCAATAGGTGTTGGTGAACTTGTAAGGGAGCCTTTAATGGCTGGAGGGATAAAAAGTATAGCTGGAAGCATGCTTATAGTTATGTTTTCTTATGCAGGTTTTGAAATTATTGGATTAGCTGCTTCAGAAGCAGCTAATCCAACTAAAACAATTCCAAGAGCTATTACTTATACTGTTTTATGTCTTGTAGGGTTTTATATAATTTCTATAGCAGTTTTATTACCGTTAATTCCAACTAATGAATTAAATGAAGATGTGAGTCCTATGGTAGCAGCTCTAAACAGGTGGAGAATGGAGTGGGCTGGCACTTTTATCAGTGTTGTATTAATATCGGCAATTCTTTCAACAATGCTTGCAGCTATGTTTGGACTTGGCAGAATGATGCGTTCTCTAGCTGATGAAGGTCATGCTCCAAAATGGTTAATTGATAAAAGAGATGTTCCTTATCGCGGTATATTGTTTTCTGGATTTTCTATGATTTTAGGATTATCTATGGGCTATATGCTTCCAAGAGTTTATTTGTTCCTCATAAGTTCTGGAGGGTTTGCTCTTTTATTTACATATTCTGTAATAATGGCTACACATATACGATTTAGAAAAAAGAATGGATGCCCTCCTGAAGGCAAGTGTCAAGTTAGCGGATATCCGTATACATCTTGGATTGTTTTAATAAGTATGATTGTTATTATTTTAAGCATGCCATTTATTTCAGGGCAATCTGCTGGACTTATTGCAGGTATTGTAATGATATTTTCATATTCATTAATATATATAACTATGAAATTTTTTAATAATTCACAAAAAAACATTATTACTATTAAAGATAAAAGAGTTAATAATAATGAATATAAATCAATATTGACGGCAGAATACTCAAAAGAATTAATAGAAGAAATAAAAAAAGAGTATAAAGATAAAAAAGACAAATAAACTAAATTTAAATATATGCCTTATAAAAGAAGTGTTCATGGGTATGAACATTTTTTTTATTTAATATTTGTTGAAAATATTGCAAATTTAATGTAGAATAATTATTACTATATACTGTAAAATACTACTAATATATATAACATTAGATAAGCAAAGGGAGGAAATTATTATGGTTGAAGAAAAACGATTTGCTGTATTAATTGATGCTGACAATGTATCAGCAAAATATATAAAATATATTTTAGATGAAATAACTAATTATGGTGTTGCCACTTACAAGAGAATATATGGTGATTGGACAAAAACCAATACATCTTCTTGGAAAGATGTATTGTTGGAAAATTCTGTTACCCCAATACAGCAGTATGGCTACACCGTTGGAAAGAATGCAACAGATTCAGCAATGATTATTGATGCAATGGATATACTTTATTCAGGAAATGTAGAAGGGTTTTGTATTGTTTCAAGTGATAGCGATTTTACAAAATTATCTTCAAGATTAAGGGAATCCGGTATGCTTGTAGTAGGAATGGGCGAAAAAAAAACACCAAAACCTTTTATAGCATCATGCAATCAATTTAAATATCTTGATGTTTTAGCAGAGTCAGAGAAAAAGAGCATTGGACTTGAAGAAAATAACATCACGACTGATTTGAATAAGGTTGTAAAAGGAGATTTAAAAGAAGATACAGAAACAGAGATTGAAACTGTAAGTACTATTAAATCCAATAAAAATTCAAATGTAGATAAAAATGATAATGTTAAAAACATGACTGATTTAAATACTATAAAAGTGTCAATTATTAAGATGATGAATGAAATTGATGAGGAAGATCAAAGCATGAATATGGGTGAATTAGGAAACAGATTAGTTAAAAGATATCCTGATTTTGATGTTAGGAATTATGGAGATACAAAATTATCAAAATTTTTGAAAAAATTTGATTTTCTTGATATACATACTAAAGGTAAGGAAGGAACTTCTATGTGGGTTTCTATAAAACCTGAGCCTATTCAACAAACAGAAGTTAAAAATCTAACCCCTACTAAAAAGAAGAAAAAAACATACAAGAAAAATACACAAAAAAAATAAATAAATTAAATAATATTTTTGAATTCATATATAGTGATTAAATCACTGTAAAGTTTAGTTCTTTTTTGTATTATAGTAATAAAGATACTAATTTTATTAAAATCTAATTAAGAAATAAAAAATATGGAGGATTAAATATGACAATAGCATTGTATGTTATTGCTTTTACAGCACTCATAACATCATTTTTGAAAAGCAAAGAAAAAACAATTCAATCACTAAAAAAAGCATGGAAGGCATTTGAAAACATATTACCACAATTTCTTTCTATAATAATTATCATAGGTTTTATGCTTACAGTATTAACTCCTGATCAAATATCAAAATTATTAGGAAATGAATCTGGATGGTTTGGTGTTATTATTGCTTCGATAATTGGATCTATTACATTAATTCCTGGATTCGTTGCATTCCCTTTGGCTGCCGCTTTATTAAAAAGTGGTGCAGGATACATGCAAATTGCAGCTTTTGTTTCAACACTCATGATGGTTGGTATTGTTACATTACCTGTTGAAATAAAATATTTTGGTAAAAAAGCAACTATAATAAGAAATCTTACAGCTTTTATATTTTCTCTAGTCGTAGCATTTGTTATGGGGGTGTTTTTGTAATGGGTAAATTAAAACATTTTATAAGAAGATATAAAGTATTTATTACACTGTTTGCCATAAATTTAATAATGATTTTTGTTTTCCCTGATATTGGAGTTAAATCTATGAAATTATCTCTGAAGAATACGTTTGAAATGTTATCTATAATTCCACCAATATTTATACTGCTTGGGCTATTAGATGTATGGGTTAAAAGAGAAACGATGGTTAAGTATATGGGAGATGGCTCTGGGTTCATAGGTGTAATGTTAGCTTTTTTTATAGGTTCTGCAGCAGCAGGCCCATTATATGCTGCTTTTCCTGTTGCAGGTGTGCTTCTTAAAAAAGGAAGCAAATTGTCAAATGTATTAATTATGTTAGGAGCTTGGTCAACTACAAAAATACCTTTATTATTGTTTGAAGCTTCATCACTGGGGCTAAAATTTACTGCTTTAAGGTTGGTGCTTGATTTGTTTGGAATAGTAATTATTGCTTATTTTACTGAAAAACTTTTATCTAATAAAGAGAAAGAAGCAATTTATAATAAAGCATTAAGTCAATAAAGTGATTGTATTAAACATCCTTAACATTATATAATGTAAGGATGTTTTTATTTTATTGTTATTGAATATTTCACTATGATTTGGTATCATGTAGAATGACGATGTGTTTCATTAAAAAATAGAGGTGAGTGAATTGGAATTGATGAAGAATCTATTTAATGGAAAAGGGTATATAGATGGTATTACAATTATTGATTTAAAAGGGGAAATACTTTTTACTGCAAAATTCAACAATAAATTAAATTCAGAAAATGAAGAGATATATGAAGTTGTGGGTAAGAATTTTCTTGATGTATATGAAAACTTAGATGGTGAAAGCAGTTCCACATATAAATCAATGGAACTTGGTGTACCATTGTACGTAGAAAACCAAACACTAAAATCAAAAGGTAAGAAACAAATAAAAATTACTTCTTTATCGGTGCCTATTAAATCAGGAAGTAAAATTGTTGGTGCAATAGATTTATCAGTAAGTGAAAATGAAGATAATAATGATAATGATAATATAGAAATAGATCCTGAATTATTTGAAAAAAATAATGTAGATAAATTAAAATCAAATGGTAATCAAGCTAAGTATGTAGCTGAAAGCATAATTACAAACAATGAAAAAATGATTGAACTTAAAAAGCATTTAAATATTGTAGCAGAATGTGATTTACCAACAATGATATATGGGGAAACCGGCACTGGAAAAGAGCTTTTTGCACAATCTATACACAATGCAAGCAAAAGGAAAGATAAGCCATTCATAGCTCAAAACTGTGCTGCAATACCTGATACATTGCTTGAAAGTATTTTGTTTGGAACATCTAAAGGTGCTTTTACAGGGGCGGTCGACAATAAGGGGCTTTTAGAGCTTGCTAATGGTGGAACACTTTTCTTAGATGAAATTAATTCCATGCCTATGCATTTGCAATCAAAGCTTTTAAGAGTATTGCAAGATGGGACTTTTAGAAGCATTGGAGCAAAAGAAGTAAAAAATGTTGATATAAAAATTATAGCAGCTATTAATGAAGAACCCTTAAAAGCCATAGAAAGAGGTGCTTTAAGGCGAGATATTTATTACAGGTTAAGTGTTTTAAATATTAATATACCTCCTTTGAGGGAACGAAAAGACGATATACCTTTACTTGTCAGTTATAACATTGCTAAATACAACAAGGTGTTTAATAAAAATATTAAATATGTTTCTAATAAATTATATGACAAATTAAAAAAGTATGATTGGCCTGGAAATATAAGAGAATTAGAAAATGTTATAATTCACGGTTTAAGCATGGTAGATAAAACTAAAGAAAAGTTGGAATTTGCAGATATAGAAGAAAAATACAATGAACTGATACAATTAAATAATGATGTTCAATTTAACATTGAACCATTGACAGAAATGGTCGATAGTTATGAAAAAAGTATAATAGAAAAAGCTTTGAAGCAAGTTGAATATAATGTAACTAAAGCTTCAAAACTTTTAGATATTCCAAGACAGACATTACAAAGAAAAGCTAAGCAATACAATTTAATTTAAAAAAAGTGGTACTATGCAAATAATAGTACCACTTTTATGTTAAAGAGTTACAGTCGAAAATTGTTCATAAGTGAGCACAAGCCTGCTCATTTATGAGCAATAATTTAAAAAATATAAAAAATTTATATTATAAGTCAGCTAAAAATGTTGAAATTTAATGATTTGTGCAAAAATAAAAATTGTTTAAAACATGGCATCTAAATTGCAAATATAATATATATCAAGGTAAACTTCATACTTTAGTAAAATCACTATTGAATGTTAGTTGAACCAATCTGACATTGCGTTAAAAATATCCAATTATTCTTTTAAAATGTTGGTAATTTTTTGAACGTTAATGCGGGATAAATATTAGGAGGCAATAAATTGGTTTTTGGAGTATTAAAAGACATTAAAAATGGTGAATATAGAGTTATAGCAACTCCATCTGAAGTGTCAACAATTGTTGATGATGGACATATAGTTCTTGTTCAAAAGGATGCTGGAAAAAATGCAGGTTTCAGCGATGAAGCATACAAAAAAGAGGGCGCGGAAATTGTTGATACTATGGAAGAAATTTACGAGAGATGTGATTTTGTAGCAAAAGTGAAAGAAATTGAAAAAAGTGAGTACAATTTATTAAGAGAAAATCAAATAATTTTTACATGTATTCACCCTGCAGCACACAGAGAAGAAGTAGATGTTCTTTTAGATAAAAAAGTTATAGCTTTTACTGCAGAAGACTCACACAGATATGGTTCGCCAAACTGTGAAGCAGCAGGAAAACAAGGTGCATTAATGGGATTAGAATCACTTTTATCTATAAATGGTGGAAGTGGTAAATTTGTAAATGGTTTAGCTGGAGCTCCAGGAATAAAAGTATTAATAATAGGAGCAGGCATAGTAGGCAGAAGTTCATTGCAAGTACTTCAATCATTAGGAGCATGGGTTACAGTAATGGATGTAAACATAGCTGCTTTAAGAGAAGTAGGGAAAATGTACAATGAACATGTTAATACACAAATATCTACTAAATATAACATAAAGAAATTGCTTCCAGAAATGGATTTAGTAATTAACTGTGTAAAATGGCCTAAGGGAAGCAAAGAGTTCTTGATTGATAGAGAAATGGTTAAATCTATGCCAAAAGGTTCGGTAATTGTTGATATAAGCAATGATTTTGGAGTAATAGAAACTTTCCATGAAACTACACATGAAAACCCAAGATATATTGAAGAAGGAGTAGTTCATTACTGTGTTGGAAATATACCAGGAGCTATTTCAAATTCAACATCAGTTGCATATGCAGCTTCAGTGTTGCCTCATTTTAGAAATGTAATGAACTTAGGTATAGAAAAAGCTTGTATAAAAGATGGATTTTTAAGAAGAAGCTTAACTACATACAAAGGATATTTAACACATGAAGAAACTAGCGGATTGCAAAATAGACCTTGGGTTAAACCTGAAGATATATTAAAAATATCTAATGAAAAATTAGATTTTGCACCACCTGCAACAGTAACTAGGTCAAATAACTTTATAAAATTTTAAAAATTAATATATAAATTAATTTTAAATTTACGTAGCCTCGTAAATAATTTATATGAGGCTACGATTACAAAGAATATTAGGAGGATAAGATGGAAGTATTAAATTTAGGTATTTTATCAGTAATACCCTCATTACTAGCAATTGTATTATCTTTTGCAACAAGAAACACAGTAGTTTCTCTAGCTTTAGCATGTGTAGTAGGAACTCTGCTTGCAGGACAAGGATTATTAGGATTTCCAACATTATTAAAAACAAGTTTAGGTTCAACAAGTTTTGCATGGGTAATGCTTTTAAACGCATTTATCGGAATTATAGTTGCATTTTTTCAAAAAACAGGTGCTATTCAAGGATTCTCTCAATACATACAAGACAAAAAATTAAGCAGAAAATCAGTACAATTGGTTGCATGGTTTTTAGGTATGTTTGTGTACTTCAGCGATTCATTTAGTCCATTATTTGTTGGAACTACAATGAGAAGTATATCTGATAAGGCAAGAATTTCAAGAGAAAAATTATCTTACATAGCTGACTCTGGAGCAGCACCAGTAAGTGTTTTAGTACCAATAACAGGATGGGCAGCATATTTAAGCAGTTTAGCTATTGGCTTTGGAGTTATAGCTACACAAGAAGATGCAATGAACTTATTCATCAAAGCTATTCCTTTTAACTTTTATGCAGTATTTACAATAATATTTGTTGGATTAATTTCAGGTGGAATAATTAAAGATTTCGGCCCAATGAAAAAGGCAGAAGATAGAGCTATTAATGAAGGTAAGGTTTTAAGAGATGGGGCACAACCATTAATAGGTAAAGAGTTAACAGAAATGGAAGCTTATCCTGGTTTAAAGCCAAGAGTATTTTTAAACTTCTTGTTACCAGTGCTTATGATAATAGTTATAGCTATGGGCACTTACCTAACTTTAAAATCTGCTAAAACAATGGAAGCATTCTTGTTTGTTGTAATATTCATGACAATAAGCATGTATATACAAGGAGTTCCATTCAAAGTAATAATGCAAACAATGAC
>Ga0074193_1001635_pt1 | contig 25646 bp, 27 predicted proteins | sample EPASupsiteHSE605_FD_64523 | JGI IMG/M metagenome (GOLD analysis project Ga0074193, IMG submission 64523) | Bioremediated contaminated groundwater from EPA Superfund site, New Mexico - Sample HSE6-05 | ecosystem: Environmental > Aquatic > Deep subsurface > Groundwater > Contaminated ... | reverse complement strand
TAAACATTATAAAAAAGATGTTTCAAATTAATTTGAGACATCTTTCTTTTTTTAATATTTTTATTAACTATAATTTGTTATTTAAACAGAGGTACTGAATTAGTAATTGCTGCCATAGCAATGAAAATGATGAATATTCCCAATGCCCACTTTGCAGATTCTTTCTGCCATTCACCCATATCAAGTCCAGTAAGATTAAGTAACAAGTATATAAAAGCTACTAATGGGCTCAATAAGTGGAATGCTTGCCCTAATAATGAAGCAGTACCAATTTCTAAAGCTGTATAACCATATTGAGTTCCAGCTTCTGCCAAAATAGGTAATACGCCATAATAGAATGCATCATTTGACAAGAAGAATGTTCCTGGTGCTGATAATATTGCAACAATAAGACCCCATAAACGTCCAAAGCTTGCAGGAATTATGTTTGTTATGCTTAAGGCCAAAGCATCTGCCATTCCACTTTCAGTAAATAATCCCATGAATATACCTGCACCTAAAACAAGAATAACTACTTGAGCGGCATCTCCAGCATTATCTTGGATTCGCTGCTTTTGATCTTTTAAAGAATGATAGTTAATGACTAATGCTAGTGCTGTACCTATTAGAAAGAGGAATACAGAAGGAAAAGTTCCTGCAATTAGCATATAAACAATTCCAATTGTTAATATCGCGTTAATCCAAACATATTTTGGTCTTTTCAAAGCAAGAACATTTGGGTCAGTAACTTGAGTTAACTTTTCTATATCTTCACTAGTAAGAGTTCTGATACCAATTCTTTTTCTTTCTCTAACTCCTAATACATAAGCAACTCCGATCATGTAAATAATAGAAACAATCATTCCAGGGACAACTGCCCTTAGAATTTCTTGTTCTCCGATACCTAAAACAGAGATAACACGTGCAGTAGGACCACCCCATGGCAACAAGTTCATAATTGTATTCATTAATATTAATAAAACGCCAAGATTCATCATTTTCAATTTTAATTCTTTATAAATAGGTATAAATGCTGTACATACAATTAACGTTGTTGTTGTACCATCGCCATTTAAAGATACTGTTGCAGAAACAATAGCAGTAGCAATTAATACTTTAACAGGGTCACCTTTTGCAAATTGGATCATTTTTTTAGTAACTGGATCAAATAATCCTGCATTTAACATTATTGAGAAATATAAAATTGCAAATAATAACATAACAGCTGTTGTAGAAACTTTCTTAACACCACTAACAGTCCAATCACCAATAATTAATATTTGGTCTAATATGCTAGGATTTGCTATTTCTTTTAGCGCTGTTACTTGAGCAGAGTAAAGACCAAAAAAAGATCCAACTAAAGTAAAAATAACAGGTATTAAAATCAGTGCAGAAAATGGTGTGAGTTTCTTTTTCATAATTAAAATCATAAAGATAATAATCATTGACCATGATAAAAAAGTTAACATAATAATTTCTCCTCTACATTATAAATTTCTAAAAATCAGTATATTATAAAATAACGATTCCATCAATGCATTTATCGGAAAAGAACACTTAAAACGCAGTTGTTCAAATCATTATCTTGCATACAACATAAAAAATCAATGTTTTAGCGCTAAATTTTGAACTGCTAAAAAACACTTAAAAAACATAAAAAAATTAAAAGTTGGAGTATAATATATATTAGCAAAATCAACTAAATAAAATGTATATAATCAAGTTTTTAAAACATGCTAATAGTATTATAACCAATTTTATCTTAATGTTTCAGGAGATATTAGATGAATTTCAAAATTAAAAAGTTGCGAATAGATAAAGATCAAGCAATAAAAAACAAATGGGAATATTTGCTTTTATCATCAAATATTCATCCGGAAAAAACGATTGATTATACTGCAGGAGTATATGATGGTGAAGATCTAATTGGAACGGGATCTTATTTCCAAAATATTTTAAAATGCATTGCTGTTGCACCAGAATATGTGGGTGGAAAAGTAATTAATTTGTTAATGTCACACTTGATGACGGAAGTTTTCGATAAAGGCTACGTGTCATGTTACATTTACACAAAAGAAGAAGCAGCACATTCTTTTCTTCATTTAGGATTTCATGAAATTGCTCGAGTACCAGGTGAACTAGTATTTTTAGAGCAATCATCAAGGGGTTTTACTTCTTATATAGAAGATCTTAAGAAGACAAGAAAAGAAGGTATGAATATTGCTTGTATTGTTATGAATGCCAATCCTTTTACTAATGGTCATCTTTACCTAGTTGAAACAGCTGCAAAGGAAAATGATATTCTTCATATTTTCATACTATCTGAAGAATTATCTGATTTTAAAAGTAAAATAAGATTTGAATTGGTAAAAAAGGGAACCTCACATCTTCACAACATAATTCTTCATGAAACAGGTGATTATATTGTTTCGGCAAAAACTTTTCCTTCTTATTTCTTAAAGGAAAAGTCTGATGTAACATATATTCAGGCAAGTTTAGATGCAATTATTTTTAAAGATTATATCGCACCTTCTCTTAACATTAGAAGAAGATATGTAGGTGAAGAGCCCTTGTCACAATCAACGGCTATTTATAATAAAGCTTTAAAAGATGTTTTTAATAATGAAATGCAACTTGTAATTATTAAAAGAAAAGAGTTCGATCATGAAGTTATCAGTGCTTCTCGAGTAAGAAAACTTTTTAGAGAAAATCTAATGGAACAAATAAAGGATCTTGTTCCAAAATCAACATATGAATTTTTACTTTCCAAAGAAGGCAGAGAGATTCAAATAAAAATACAAGAAAAGGGAGTGTAATTATATGAAAAAGTATGAAATTAAAAAACAAGCCGTAGCAGGCACTTTAGAATCATCTGATGTGCAAATAATTATTGCTAAAAATGATAATAAGGGTATTGACATTGATTTAAAAAGTAGTGTTGAAAAACAATATGGCAGAAGAATTCGACAAGTAATTGAACAAACTCTTAATAATATGGGAGTTAATGATGTAAAACTTATTGTTGTTGATAAAGGAGCCCTAGATTGCACAATTGTTGCACGTACTGTAGGAGCAGTTCATAGAGCTTGTGAAATTACATCAAATTATGAATGGGAGGAAATGGACACATGGAACGTTTAAGAAGAACAATGATGTTTGTTCCAGCAAGCAATCCTGGCATGTTGAGGGATGCAAATATATATGGAGCAGATTCAATTATGTTTGACCTAGAAGATTCAATTTCATTAAAAGAAAAAGATACGTCACGCTTTCTACTGTATAATGCTGTGAAAACATTTGATTATGGCAACACGGAAACTGTAGTAAGAATAAACAGTCTAAATATGGGAGGTATTGAAGATATATATGCATTGGTAAAAGCAGGAATTGATGTTATTCGCCTTCCAAAAACAGAAGATGCAAATGATGTTCTTGAAGCTGAAGATGTAATTGAAAAAGCTGAGCGTAAATTTGGAAGACAAGCAGGTTCCACTAAAATGATGGCAGCAATTGAAGGACCTAAAGGTGTTTTAAATGCTTATTCTATTGCTCTTGCAAGTGAAAGATTAATAGGAATAGCTTTAGGTTCAGAAGATTATGTTACTGCAATGAAAACAAGACGTTATTCTGATCGCAACAGTGAGGAAATATTCTTCGCACGATCAATGATAGTTCATGCCGCAAGGGCAGCGGGTATTGCAGCTTTAGATACTGTTTTTTCCAATGTCGATGATGTTGAAACATTGAGAAAAGAAACAGAAATTATAAAGCAGTTGGGTTTCGATGGGAAATCAGTAATTAATCCAAGACAAATACCTGTTGTTAATGCTGTATTTACACCAACTGAAAAAGAAATTAACAATGCAAAAGATGTTATATATGCGATAGAAGAAGCCGAATCAAGAGGTTCTGGTGTAATTGCTCTTAATGGAAAAATGATTGATAAACCAATTGTTGAGCGTGCTGAGAGAGTGCTAATGCTCGCTGAAGCAGTAGGTTTATATAAGAAAGGAGAATAACCATGGCAAAAAATAAAATAGGAATTGAAATTGCAGATGAATATGCTCAAATGTACGGATTGTTTGAAGGTCAATTTGCAAAGAGATTTTCATATAAAAAGGCTTCTGGTAAAGTAAAGGCAGTGCAGCCTGGTGATAATAAATTATTGACTTCTATAGGAGAAGCAATTGAAAAAACAGGTTTGAAAGATGGAATGACTATTTCTTTTCATCACCATTTCCGCGAAGGTGACAACGTATTAAACATGGTTCTAGATGAAATTGCAAAAAGAGGAATTAAAAATCTTACACTAGCATCTAGTTCTTTGGCAAATGTTCATGAACCAATTATTGAACATATTAAAAATGGTATAATATCAAATATTACATCAAGTGGTTTAAGAGATAAAATAGGATTTGCAATTTCCAATGGCTTAATGGAAAATCCTATTGTTATAAGATCTCACGGCGGACGCGCCAGAGCAATTGAATCTGGAGACATTCACATAGATGTAGCTTTTTTAGGAGCATCAAGCTCTGATGAGTATGGAAATGCTAACGGATCTCATGGAAAAGCTACATGTGGATCATTAGGTTATGCGCAGGTTGATGCTGAATTTGCCGATAATGTAGTTATAATTACAGATAATTTAGTTCCTTATCCAAATACTCCAATTAGTATTCCACAAAATCATGTAGACTATGTAGTTTTAGTAGATTCAGTTGGAGATCCAGATGGAATTGCCAAAGGAGCAACTCGATATACAAAAGACCCAAAAGAATTATTAATTGCTCAAAATGCTTGCAAAGTTATCACATATTCTCCTTATTTCAAAGATGGATTTTCATTCCAAGCAGGCTCTGGTGGATCTGCACTGGCAGTAGCTAGATTCTTGGGTGAAGAAATGACTAAAAATAGTATTAAAGCAGGTTTTGCATTGGGAGGAATTACAAAACATTTATGCGATATGCTGGAAGAAGGTTTGATAGAAAAAATAATTGATACGCAGTCATTTGATAAAGGTGCAATTGATTCAATTAAAAATAATAATAACCACTATGAAATCAGCGCTTCTTTCTATGCAAATCCAGGTAATAAAGGTGCTGCAGTAAATAATTTAGATGTTGTTGTACTATCAGCTTTAGAAGTTGATACTGATTTCAATGTTAATGTATTGACAGGTTCTGATGGAGTAATTAGAGGAGCTTCAGGTGGACACTGTGATACAGCAGCGGGTGCGAAACTAAGCATAATTCTTGCTCCCCTAATAAGAGGTCGTATTCCTACAGTTGTTGATAAAGTAAATACTGTTATTACTCCAGGAGAAAGTATTGATGTTGTTGTTACAGAAATAGGTATAGCAATTAATCCAGCACGCAAGGATTTAATTGAAGCATATAAAAATCTTCCTGTACCTCAATTTACAATAGAAGAACTAAAAGAAAAAGCGTATTCTATTGTTGGTACACCAGATGCAATTAAATATGGTGATAAAATTGTTGCATTAATTGAATATCGTGATGGTAGCATCATTGATGTTGTTAGAAATGTAATAGATTAAATTATTATGCTTTTCGACATTGATGTTCTTTATGCAGAAAATAATAATATTCATTATGTGGAGAGAATAGAAATCGGATATCCTAGCAGATAGAAAAAAATCCTTTCAGTAAAATTCCTGAAAGGATTTTTTAAAATAAATTAATCATATTAACGATTCTAGAAGAGCAAAAAATATTGTAACGGATAATAAATCTGCTGCACCTCCAGGACTAATATTTTTATCAATAAATATAGCATTTAAATCTTCTATTTTGTTTTTATAGTTTTCCTGATAAACACTTCCATCATTAATAAATAATCGGGATTGTTCATTTACAAACTCTAAAGCTTGAAAACCTCCTCTATTTATTACATTTGAATCAATAGACACGCTCATGATATGAAATAAAACATCTAATAGAATTCTATCATAACTTATATTATTTTTTGAAAGAAGTCTCATTCTCGGAAGAGCAATATTGGCAACTGTAGGAAAACCACTTTCAACTTCACCTCTGATTCCTGAAAATCCTTTCTCCAAATAAATTTTTTCACCATTTGTAAGATTTTCTTTTTTATTCAAGTTGCGTAAATCATTTTTAACAAGACCTTCTGTCATGGTTTCAACAATTTTTAGAATATTTATAGTATCGTCTGTTTTATAATCTGCAATCTGATCTATACCCTTATCTTTGAAATAGTAACCTGTTGCAGCAACTACTATCCCAAGAGAAAAATTAATTCCTTTATGGGTGTTAATATTATTAGTTGCTTTAAACATTTCCTTTTCTACAAGTATGCCTATTTTTCTTATTTCTTTGAAAAGCTCCTTTTCATCTGAATTGCATGAAAGTCCTGATTTAGCATATAAATAAAACCCTTGAAAGAGGCTTACAGAACTGTCAATAAAAGTATATATGTTCATATCTTTGTGTGCACCAGAATCAACAGCATCTACCAATCCCGGTTTAGGAGTTAAAATCGCTTCATACAATATTGATTTCTGAGCATGTTCAGCAAGTTTAAAACTTAATGTATCAGTCAATATCTTATTCATATAGTTGACTCATCTTTTCTTTTTATTTCTTCAATAATAAACTTTTTTGAATAATCTAAATGTTTTTTTATTAATAATGTTATTTCTTTATCATCCTTATCTCTTAAGCAGTAATAGATCAATTTATGTTCATCAAATGCTTTTTTGCGCCTATAGTTATCTAATAAAGAAATATCCCTGAATCTAATTAAATAATCACGCAAACTAAATGTAATATTCTTAAGTATTGGCATGTTAGAATAAGTATAAATCATTTCATTGAAGTCAGAGAATAGCTTAATAACATTAGCAATATCACCATTTTCTTCACTTTCTTCCGTTTTATCCAACAATAATTTCATTTCTTTAAAATCATTATCATTCATTAATTCCATTGCATTTAAAGCGGCTAAGGTGTCCAATGAAACACGTAATTTATAAATTTCTTCAGCATCTTTTTCAGTGAATTTTTTAATGACAAAACCATAGTTTGGAACATGTTCTATAAGACCTTCAGCTTGAATACGGTATAAAGCTTCACGTATTGGAGTACGGCTTACATTTAATTCTAGTGAATATTTTTTCTCGTTAATTCTTTCACCTACAGGGATGATTCCCTTTATAATGGATGTTCTTAAACCAAGATAAACAATCTGATGCAAAGGCATATCCTGACTTAAATCCACATGTTTAATTACTTCTTTCATGTAGTCATTCATATTATCTATTATCCTTTATTTATATTTTCTTTTATCAATAACTTTATCTGAATAGTTATAGTATGATCTTTTTAAAACATATCTATATGATATATTATAATATATCATATAGATATAATAAAGTATTTTTAGTATAAATAAATTATAAGAATTAAACTACATACCTTTTATAGCTGTAGTGAGCTCATGAATTGATTCTGTCAATTGAGCAAGTTTGGACTCTATACGAACCAATAGATATACAGTTACAGCTATGGGAAATCCTAAATTTGCAATTTGTGAAAATAATTCATCCATCTTTTTCACCTCCTATTTCGCTCCCATCATTTTTTTAAGCTTTTGAATTGCCATATATTTTCTGCCGATGGCTGTTCTATAAGCAATGTTTAATATCCTTGCTATTTCTGACATGCTTAATTTATCACTATAATACATATTGAGAACATTTTGTTCTTTTGTGGATAACTTTTCGATATTAGTTTGAAGTTCCTTATAACTTTCTTCTTTAGTTAGTTCGTCGATTGTATTGTCAATTGTTTTGTTATCAAGTTTAAGAATGCTATATGCACTATTAATTGTTTGGTTTAAACTAATTGTTTGTCTTTGGTTTTTTGTATTCCTATAATAATTTTTGTAGTAAAATCTAAGTTTAGTTTTTACATAACCTAAGAAATGAACATTAAGGTTTTCATCGTAAGTTTTAAGCGATTTTAGAATTATTATATAACCTTCTTGAACTAAATCCTCGACTATATCATCGTTAAATTGGTAGTATTTATAAATATTTTTATATATTAGCGGATGTAATTTATTTAATAAAATTTCTTGTGAGTTTTTGTCCCCTTTTATTGAGTTTTGAATAATATAGTTAATATCAGTGTCCAATTTTTTAGCCCTCCAATTTGAAAATCAACTCCTAAATATGAGAGAGATTAAATTATAAAACATTATTTAATTTTAGTAAAAGTGGGAGTATAAAACATTAGGCGAGGTTATTAGCGAAATTCTAGCAATTTGTAAACGCTGATATTTAAATATTTATTTATGATTGAAAGAAGTGTATGATTTGAAAAATCTTTTAAAATATAACAAAATTGAAGCATTGTTACCTGTATATGTAAATGATATAGGTAATTGTACCGAAATTATAACTACTGAAGGTAGTTTAATAAAAACTATCACAATTGATACTTGTATTAAAAACTTAGCTGATTTTTACAATATAAGTTTATATCATAACAGATTAAATTATGGTGTAGAGCTAGGCATAACAAATAAAGTGCCAATTGTAGTTAATGATGAGCTGGTATATGTATATATTAATGTTCGTGAACCACTGTTTGCTCATGATGCAGCTTATGGTTATATAGATGTGAATTCTATTGATAATGTATATGAAAATGATAAAAATGCTGTAATTCGCATGAAAACTGGTAGAGAAATACAAACAAGGCAAAGTTTAGTTTCTTTAAAAAAAATGTTGCTTTATGCAAGAGTGGCAAAGGATATATATAAAGAGAGAAACTATAAGTAGTTGAGAATGCAGAAATGCAGGATGCAGAATTGTAAAACAATTTATTAAGCATTCTGCATTTTTTTTAATATACTTGTTACTATTAATTAATAATAAGTCATAAATACACTGTTTGTTCATATACTTTATTAATCGAGCTATATTCGAATTAGGGGGATATGTATGGATGATAAAGTAGTTCAAAGCTTATTGCTTGAAAATAAAGAAATTTTAAATGTTACTGGTGTCGAAGGTGTAGATAATTTTAATGACGAAACTGTTGTTTTATTGACTAATAAAGGGAAGTTGACAATTAAAGGACAGAAACTCAACATTAGTAAATTAAATGTTGATGAGGGCAAACTCATAGTTAAAGGGGATATTAATGTGCTGATATATTCCGATAAGGATAGTAATCGTGAAAAAGTAAGTTTTGTAAAGAAATTATTTAAGTAGAGAGTTATTATGGACTTTTTACCTTACTCACAAGAATACATGCTCATTGTATCAATTATGGGTGGAATGTTTCTTGGATTCATTTGGGACATTTACAGACTTATAAGACATTATGTAAAATTAGGCGTAATTGGAACTGCTGTAGGAGATATAGTTTATTGGATAATCAGCGTTTATTTAAGTATTCAAATTATATATGAAATTAGTTATGGAAATTTAAGATTTTTTATACTTATGGGATTTATGCTTGGTGCGCTTTTATATTTTTATGGCATAAGCAATTATATTCTCAAAGTTTTTATTTTTTGTATTGATTCAACTTTATTTTTCATAAAAAAATTTATATCTTTTATAATTTATCCTGTTACTGCTTTAATAAGAAAAATAAAGGCTTTGCTGCACCCTTATAAAATAAAAGTTGAAAAAGGAGTAAATAAAGTAAAAAGAAGGTACAAATTTTTAAAATTTAAACTAAAAAAGGTTTCCAAAAAAAGAAAAATGTTATATAATAAAAAAAAACGCAATGCTGAGTTAAAAAGAAGGGAGCAAAAGATAAATGAACGAAGATCAAAAAATAATAGAACTAAAAAGCAGAATAAATAATGATGATTTTCGAAGACGTGAAATGGAAATAAAAGAAAATAACAGATTAAGCAAGTTAAATGCTCCTAAAAAGAAAAAAAAGAAGTTAAATATTTTAAATTTGCTTTTTGCTATTTTTGTTTTGTATTTTGCATATACTGCATTTAATCAAATTAAAATGATCAGTGAATTAGATGTTCAAATTGCTGAAAAAACTACACAAAAGGTAGATGCTGAAAAACAATCAAATGAGCTTAAACAGGATGTAGATAAAATTAATAATGATGAAGCTCTCTTAGACTTGGTTGAAGAAGTTGCAAGAGATCAATATAAGATGGTAAAGCCTAATGAAATTATATATATTGATAAAAATAAAAATGATAACAAGTTTATTAAAGGTATAGGGTTTGAACATGAAAACCCAGATTCAGAAGCAGCTGCAGATGAAGAATCAAATGAAAATACAAATTAATTCATAATGGATGCTTGTTTTATGATAAAACCGAGCATCTTTTTTATTGTGAATACAACAAGGTTCCTGGGACCCATCAGCAATCTTTGATTGCGTTGATGGGTGGGGTTCTTATTTAAATGAAAAATTTATATTTCAATCATATTATGACAGTATTTTACATAACAATCTGCTACTATAATGTTTAATACTTATAGGGGTGAGGGATTATGTTAGATAGAGCAAATGATAAAAGGCATGATTTTAATTTTATATTTGATATTTTCAAAAATGAATTTGAACACATTAAAAGTAATTGGCTGGTTTTTTTAATATGTTTCTTTATATCCAGGTACAGTATTATAGGAGAGATTTTCCCTTTTGCAATAGTAGTTTTATGTATGTATTGTTATGTAAATGGACCATCTTTGACAGTTTTGATAATATCTGTTTTAGCAATATTGTCAGTTGAGTTTAGCTTTGTTTACATTGTAATGCTCATTGCAATTTACTTGTTTTTTTATAACTTTAAAAATGAAGAAAAAAAACCTGTTGTTTTAATTTCAGCTTATGCAGCTTTAGTATTATTTTGTTCTAAAACTTCAATTTTAATTGTCGAAGATTTTAATTTAAATGGTTTAATGTTAAATGCATTTGAAGCTGTTTTCATTTTCAGCAGCATTGTTTTAATTAATGAATTGCTTAATTTTTTAGAAAAGATAAAAGAAAGCAGAAAAAAAGAAAGTATACATAAATTTAAAGATAATATAGTGCAAAAGGAGATTGAATCTGTTACAGCAGCAACAATTTCTGACACATCGCCATCTGGCTTTGAAAAACACATCAAAAGTAAAACGGCTGATAAAAAATTGCTTAATATTTTTACAGAAAAAGCAAAAGCTAAAATTAAAGAACAACTTTTATGGGAAAATATAAATGTTAAATATTTTGAAATTTCTTCTGGTACAGGCGGTGCAATATTTTTAAGTGCAACAGTTAAGTCTGAAAAGTCTCCTGAAAAGTCTGAAGAATCCATTATATTTGCAGTTAGAAATGTATGTGGTATAAGGCTTAAGTGTACTGAAAAAATTACTGCTTCTCCAAATTATTATGTATTAAAGTTTAGAAATGTAAAAAGGGTTAAAATAAAAACATATGTTGCAAATGCTATTAAAGATGGTAGTCCTAAATCTGGGGATAGTTATTCATATGCTGGGAAATCAGATAAATATTATACTGTTTTATGTGATGGAATAGGCTCTGGTGAAGAAGCTTTCAATGAAAGCAATGGAACTGTAGACATGTTATCTAGATTTCTTTACACAGATTTTACTGAAGAACAAACTTTGAAAACTTTAAATTCTCTTTTAATGTTAAAGTTTGATGATGAAAGGTATGTAACTTTTGATTTGCATATTATAGATTATGGTTTAAAAGAAATTAGATTATATAAGGCAGGCTCTCCACCATCTTTTATAATAAGTGGAGGTACAGTAGAAAAAATAGAAGGAAGAAGTCTTCCGATGGGTATTCTTGATAATTTTGAATACAATATATTTAAACGTATTATTAGAAAAGGCGATATTGTAATTATGCTTTCAGATGGAATAATTGATTCAATAAATTTAGACGATAAAAAGTCTTTAGAAAGATATTTAGAGATGATTAAAGATTATGATCCACAAGTAATTGCAAATTCAATATTAAGCTACGCTTTGAGAGGGCAAAAGGAAGTTATAGATGACATGACTGTTTTAGTGACGAAAATAGGAGAATAAATAATTAAAAATTTAGGCTCAGCCTAAATTTTTTTTAGTTAATAATGAATCTTTTACTAATTATTTTTATTTATTTTAAAATTTTACCAAAAAATATTTTTAATTTCTTTTTTTTGTGGTATAATTACTGTCATGTATTAATTATGAGGATAAAATATGTATAATTTAGTGAAATATAATATAATGGATAAAAATTTAATAAAACAAGGTGACAGTATTTTAATAGGATTTTCTGGTGGTCCTGATTCTGTTTTCTTGTTTCATAATTTAAGGTTGTTAAAGGAAACTTTAAGTTTTAATCTGTATGCTTCTCATATAAACCATATGTACAGAGGTGCGGATGCACAACATGATGAGGATTTTGTCCGAGCTCTATGTGAACAATATGGTATAAAATTATTTGTTAAAAGGAAAAATGCTACTGATTACGCAAATGAATTAAAAGTTACAGAGGAAGAAGCAGGAAGAATTCTAAGGTATAATTTTTTTCGTGAAAATTTAAAAGAAGTTGGCGGTGGCAAAATTGCTGTTGCTCATAATCTTAATGATCAAGCTGAAACTGTTTTGCAACGTATTATAAGAGGAACAGGTATAGATGGCTTAGGTGCGATGTCTTATGAAAAAGATGATTTAATACGTCCAATTCTGAATGTAAAAAGAAGTGAAATAGAAAAATATCTGCATGACAACAATTACGATTACTGCATTGATAAAACAAATGCCCAGGCTATATATGGCCGAAATAAAATCAGGTTAAATTTAATTCCATATCTAGAAAAAGATTTCAATCCTAATATTCAAAATACTTTGTTTCGCATGACTGAGGTAATGGATAAAGACAGTAAAATTATTGAGAAATATATAAATTTAAAATTTGAAGAAACATTGTTTGAAAAAGATGAAAACAGGGTAATATTAGACTTGTATAAATTAAAAAATATGGAAGACTATGAATTAGGAAGAATTGTAAGAAAAGCTCTTGAATATTTAAAGGGTAATACAAACAATATAGAAATGAAGCATATAGAATATGCTAATGAATTTATTAAATATGGTAAAACAGGTAAAAAAATTAACTTATCTGAAGGTTATATAATTGAAATTAGTTACAACAATATAATTATTAGAAAAACTGTTGAAAAAATTTCGAAATTTAAATATAATATTACATTAGGCTCTCCATTGTTTATTAAGGAAATAGGTAAAACTGTTATGTGCAAAGTATTGGAAGCGAAAGAATATAATCCAAATGATAAAACAAGTGTTAGTCTAGATTACGATGTTGTAATTGGCAAATTAACAGCTAAGAACAGAGAAGAAGGCGACTATATAGTGCCATGTGGCATGACAGGGAGCAGAAAGTTAAAGGATATTTTTATAGATATGAAAATTCCTGCAGATGAAAGAGCTCATAAGTTGATAATTGCAGATGAACATAACATATTATGGGTTGAAGGATATAGAATTCACAATAGTTATAAAGTATCATCTTCAACAATAAAAATATTAAATATATCTATAATGGAGGAGCAAAATGAATAAGGACATAAAGGAAATTCTCATTGATGAGGATATATTGCAAGCTAAGGTGAAAGAACTTGGTGCTAAAATAACAGAGGATTATAAAGGTAAGGATTTGCTTTTAATATGCGTATTGAAAGGTGCGGTAGTATTTGTTAGTGATTTAATGAAGAGAATTGATTTGCCATTAGAAATTGACTTCATGGCAGTTTCTAGTTATGGTTCTGATACTAAATCATCTGGAGTTGTGAGAATATTAAAAGATTTAAACAAAGGGATTGAAGGTAGAAATTTACTTATTGTAGAAGATATCATTGATTCAGGTTTAACATTATCTTATTTAATTGAAAACTTAAAAGCAAGAGGACCCGAATCTGTTGAAATATGTACTATTCTAGACAAACCTGACAGAAGAAAAACAAATATAAATATTAAATATACAGGATTCCAAGTTCCTGATGAGTTTGTCGTAGGTTATGGGCTTGACTATGCTGAAAAGTATAGAAATTTACCATATGTTGCAATATTAAAAGAAGAAGTTTATTCAAAATAAGTAATAAAATTAATAGTTAATAATAAAAGAAATAATTTTGAATAAGAAATTTAGTCTTTTTTAAATTTCTACATAAAGTTCATTTTTAATATTCATTATTAATTAATAAAATATTTGTAATATAAAATTCTTTATGGTACAATATTATTGGTGGAAATTTAAGGGTCTTTTAGACAGAAGGAGGCTTTAATTGAAAGGATTTATGCGAAGCATAGCAATGTACATTGTTATATTTGTTGTGATAATTTTAATAGTACAAAGCATGGTTGAACCTGCAGCACAAGTTCAACAGATATCTTATAGTGAACTTATAGTTCAAGTACAAAATGATAATATAAAATCATTAACTTTCACAGAAAGTGAAGTTAAGGGAGTATATAAGGATGACACAGAATTTTCTTCTTATGTACCAGGCATTTTTGTTTTTTCTTCAAGTTTTTATGATAAATATCTTGCAGAAAAAGTTGAGGATGGAAGCATAATTATAGAAGGTGAACCAATACCTGCAACACCTTTGTGGGTACAAATATTGCCAACGTTAGGAATGCTTGTTTTGTTAGGTGTTTTATGGTTTGTTTTCATGCGTCAGTCACAAGGCGGAGGAACAGGCAAAGCAATGTCTTTTGGTAAAAGTAGAGCAAAGTTGCACAAAGATGACGATCCGGATAAAAAGATTACATTTGCTGATGTGGCAGGCTTAGATGAAGAAAAAGAAGAATTAAGTGAAATAGTTGATTTCTTGAAAAACCCAGCTAAATTTATTAAACTTGGAGCACGTATACCTAAAGGAGTTCTCTTAGTAGGCCCTCCAGGAACTGGTAAGACATATTTATCAAAAGCTGTTTCAGGTGAAGCAGGAGTTCCATTCTTTAGTATAAGTGGATCTGACTTTGTTGAAATGTTTGTCGGCGTTGGAGCATCAAGAGTAAGAGATTTGTTTGAACAAGCTAAGAAAAGTTCACCTTGTATAGTGTTTATTGATGAAATAGATGCAGTTGGTAGAAAAAGAGGCGCTGGAATGGGCGGCGGCAATGATGAAAGAGAACAGACATTAAATCAGTTGTTGGTGGAAATGGATGGTTTTGGTGGAAATGAAGGTATTATCATAATAGCTGCTACAAACAGACCTGATATTCTTGACCCAGCTTTATTAAGACCAGGTAGATTTGACAGACAGGTACACGTAGGTTTACCTGATGTTAAAGCAAGAGAAGAAATTTTGAAAATTCATGTTAAAAAGAAACCATTAGGTGAAGATATAGATTTAGAAATTGTTGCTAAAAGAACACCAGGCTTTACTCCAGCAGATTTGGAAAATGCTATGAATGAAGCAGCACTACTATCTGCTAGATACAATAAAACAGTAATAACTATGGATATAATTGAAGAAGCTATTACTAAAGTTATTGCTGGACCTGAAAAAAGAAGTAAAGTTATTAGCGATAGTGAAAAGAAATTAACTGCTTATCATGAAGCAGGTCACGCTGTTGTTGCTAAATTATCATCTGAAAAAGATCCTGTTCATATGATTACTATTATTCCAAGAGGTAGTGCTGGTGGTTTTACCATGTATTTGCCTGAAGAAGACAGATATTATGCATCAAAAACTGAAATGGAAGAAAATATTGTTAGATTGTTAGGCGGCAGAGTAGCAGAAAAATTAGCACTTAATGATATTTCAACAGGAGCTTCTAATGATATTGAAAGAGCTACTAAAATTGCAAGAGCAATGGTAACTACTTATGGTATGAGTGATGCTTTAGGACCTATGGCATACGGTACAAATGATGATGAGATTTTCTTAGGTAGAGACTTTAATAAAATGAGAAACTACAGTGAAGAAGTAGCTGCCAAAATAGATGGTGAAATGCGTAGAATAATTGATAATGCATATAACAAGACAGAAACTTTGTTAAGTGAAAATTTCGAAAAATTAGAAAGAGTAGCAAAAGCTCTTTTAGAAAAAGAAACAATATCTGGCAAAGAATTTGATGAATTGTTTATAGGCAGTGAAGTTTAAAAATTATAAAAAAAAATAGATTAAAATTAAAGGATTTGTGGTTAACACAAATCCTTTTTGTATGCTTAATTTTACTCAAATAAATTTTTAGGTTAGTTTTTTAACATCCAACTGGTTCTTCTGTTCCTGTCGCTACCTTTATACAGTGTCTATGTCCATCGTTGCATGAGGTAATAGATTCAATTAAATGAATATGTTCGCCGTTACCTGCTTGAATAGCTGGACCAGTTCTACCGCAAAATCTATGGCAATGGCAATCATTAATATCGGTTGTAAACTCTACTTCATGATAATGGTTTAAATTACCGCAAGGGATTCCCCTGCTTGTTACAGCTTCGAAACAGTGAATATGTGGATGGTTTCTATTACCACCTAATTGTACTGCACCTTCAACTTCATGAACGTGTGCTAATTCATCATGTGGATGTCTTTGATCGTTATTTCTATTTGAACACATTTTTAAAACTCCCTTTATTATACCCGCTAATTTATTAGCAAGCTAGAAATATTATCTTTGTACTTTGTACAATAATATTTTCTATGGTATAATATGTTATAATGCATAATGTGTGAGTGATTTTGCACAAATTGCAGAAAAAAGTCGTAATTATAAATTTTAACATATTATGGACACTAGGTTAATTATTCACAATAATATAAAAAAGCCATGACGGAATATAAAAAATGTCGTTATTTTCAAATAATTTTCAGTTTTATTTTAAACAATTGGTAACACTATGAATGTTGTAAATGCAATAGTTACTGATATAATACAAAAGAGAAATTACAAGTTTTAATGCAAGATTTAAAAAAATCAAATCATTTTTGACAAAGAACTTGCAAAATAATAGATTATGGATTATATTAGTTGCAGGAATAAATTTAAAATTTAAAATTAAAATGTTAATTAGTGAAAACCATAGGGAGGTACAAACAAGCATGATTGAAAAAGAAAAGCTTTCCCAACTGAAAGTAGCAAGAGAAAATTGGGAAGAAAAAGTATTAAACAAATCATTAAGCAAAGCACCTGAAAGTAAATCTGAATTTAAAACCGGATCAGGAGATAAAATTGAAAGATTATATACTCCAGAAGATGTAGCAGATATTGATTATGAAACTGAAATAGGTTATCCAGGACAATATCCTTTTACTAGAGGATATCAACCAACTATGTTCAGAGGTAAGAATTGGACAATGAGAATGTACGCAGGTTTTGCAACTGCTGAAGAATCAAATGAAAGATATAAATATCTTGTTAATCAAGGATCAACAGGTTTATCTGTTGCATTTGACTTACCTACACAAATAGGATATGATTCTGACCATGCTTTAGCTCAAGGTGAAGTAGGTAAAGTTGGTGTTCCTATAGATACATTAAAAGACATGGAAATACTTTTTGATGGTATTCCTTTAGACAAAGTAAGTACATCTATGACTATAAATGCTCCAGCAGCAGTTCTTTTAGCTATGTATATAGCAGTTGCTGAAAAACAAGGAGTATCTGCAGATAAATTAAGAGGAACAATTCAAAATGATATATTAAAAGAGTACATTGCAAGAGGAACATACATATTCCCAACTGAACCATCAATGAGACTTATCACTAATATATTTGAATATTGTTCAAAAGAAGTTCCAAAATGGAATACAATCAGTATATCAGGATACCACATTAGAGAAGCAGGTTCAACTGCAGCTCAAGAAGTTGGTTTTACTTTAGCTGATGGTATCGCATATGTTGAAGCTGCAATAAATGCAGGACTTGACGTTGATACTTTTGCACCAAGATTATCATTCTTCTTTAATGCACATAATGATTTACTTGAAGAAGTTTCTAAATTTAGAGCTGCAAGAAGATTATGGGCAAAAATAATGAAAGAAAGATTCCATGCAAAGAGCGAGAAATCAATGATGCTTAAATTCCACACTCAAACAGCTGGATGTACTCTTACAGCACAACAACCTGACAACAACATAATAAGAGTTGCTATGCAGGCCCTTGCTGCAGTATTAGGTGGAACTCAATCATTGCATACAAATTCTAGAGATGAAGCTTTAGCTCTTCCTACTCAGGATTCAGTAACTATAGCTCTTAGGACTCAACAAATAATTGCAAGTGAAACTGGTGTTACAAACACTGTTGATCCATTAGCAGGTTCTTACTATATAGAAGCAAAAACAAAAGAAATAGAAGAAAAAGCTATGGAATATATCAATAAAATAGATGAAATAGGCGGAGCTCCTAGAGCAATTGACCTTGGTTATATCCAAAAAGAAATAACAGATTCAGCTTATCAATATCAAATGGAAATAGAATCCCTTGACAGAATAGTTGTTGGAGTTAACAAATATCAAGTTAAAGAAGGTTCTCCTAAAGGATTGTTAAGAGTTGACCCAATCGTTGGAGAAATGCAAATAAAGAAAATTGAAGATGTTAAAGCAATGAGAAATAATGAAGCAGTAACAGAAAAATTAGAAGCATTAAGAAAAGCTTGTGAAAGTACTGACAACGTAATGCCATTCATATTATCAGCAGTTAAAGAATATGCAAGTCTTGGTGAAATATGTGGAGTTATGAGAGAAGTATTTGGAGAATATGAGCAAGCAGTACTGCTTTAATAGGAAAGGATAGGGAGGATAAAAATGAGTAAGCCAATTAGAGTTTTAATAGCTAAACCAGGTCTTGATGGACATGATAGAGGTGCTAAACTTATAGCGAGAGCTTTAAGAGATGCTGGTATGGAAGTTATATATACAGGTTTAAGACAAACACCAGAACAAATAGTTGCAGCAGCAGTTCAAGAAGACGTTGATGTAGTAGGAATGAGCATATTATCAGGAGCTCACAATCATTTGTTCCCAAAAGTAGTTGAACTTTTAAAAGAACAAGGTGTTGATGATGTATTAATCATAGGTGGAGGAGTTATTCCTGATGAAGATATACCTTCTTTAAAAGAAGCAGGTATTGCTGAAATATTTACTCCAGGAACAACAACAACTCAAATGATAGATTACATTAAAAATAACGTAATAAGAAAATAAAAACAATAGAAGAGCAATTGATTAGCAGTTGGTGAGCGATAGGTGAGCGATTGAAAAAACAATTGCTCTTCTATTGCTATATCCATTGCTAAAACTATTGTTTAAGGTGGTGACTATATGGAATTGATACAGAAAATGCTGACAGGAGATAAGAGGGCATGTGCTAGACTTATTACAGCGGTTGAAAATGATCCTATTGAAGCAGAAAAAATTATAAAAGAAATACATCAATATACAGGAAATGCACATGTTATAGGTATCACTGGACCTCCTGGAGCTGGAAAAAGTACACTAACTGATAAAATTGTTAAGTTCTTTTTAAATGAAAATAAAAAAGTTGGTATAATTGCAGTTGATCCAACTAGCCCATATACAGGTGGTTCTATTTTAGGTGATAGAATCCGTATGCAAGATTTAGCTCTTGACCCAAATGTTTTTATTAGAAGCATGGGTACTAGAGGATATTTAGGCGGACTTTCCAGAGCAACAAAAAATGCTGTTAAAGTGTTAGATGCTGCAGGGTATGATTATATAATTATTGAAACAGTAGGTGTAGGTCAATCTGAAGTTGATATAGTTAAGACAGCAGATACTATTTTAATGGTTATGGTTCCTGGTCTTGGAGATGACATTCAGTCAATTAAAGCTGGAATTATGGAGATTGGCGATATTTTTGCTATTAATAAAAGTGATTTATTTGGTGCTGACCGTACTGCTACTGAAATTAGCATGATGCTTGATTTAAGTCAAACTATGGAAAGAAGACCTCCTATTGTTAAAGTTACAGCAGTTAAAAATGAAGGTATCGATAAATTAGTTGAAGAAATCAAAAATCATATGAATTATTTGAAGGAATCTGGAAAATTTATTGAAAGGCGTCAAAATAATTTAAAAATTGAAGTTGTTGAATTAATAGAATCTGAGCTTAGAAAAATAGTAATTTCACATACAGATAGCGAAAATAAACTTGATGCTCAAGTTATTAATATAATAAATAAAGATAAAAACATCTATGATGTAAGAGATGAGTACTTAAAAGCAATTAAACATTAACAAGCGATTTGGTAATTTGGTAGGGTGAGCATTGTATGTGCACCATATAACATTAAAAATATAATTATGGAGGTAATATCATGGTTAAAAAATTAGATCATGTTGGTATAGCTGTAAAAGATTTACAAGCTACATTGAAATTTTATGAAGAAACATTAGGATTAAAATCTGCTGGTGTTGAAGTAGTTGAAGAACAAAAAGTCAAAGTTGCATTTTTACCTATTGGAGATACTGAAGTTGAATTGTTAGAATCAACTGAAGAAGATGGACCAATAGCTAAATTTATAGCTAAAAATGGTGAAGGTATCCAACACATGGCATACCGTGTTGATGATATTGTAGCTGCTATAGCTGAAATGAAAGAACAAGGAGTTAGAATGATTGATGAAACTCCTAGATATGGTGCTGGCGGAGCTAAAATAGCATTTTGTCATCCAAAAAGTACATCAGGAGTTCTTGTAGAACTTTGCCAAAGATAATAATAAAGACAAAAAAATAAAGATAAAAAAATAAAGATAACAAAGGAAAGTGTAATATTTTATTCTTCCTGCTTAAATTTTGGAAATTGTAACTTCAATTTTAAAAACAAAGGCGCACATACGCTTCGCTGAATGCGCCAAAACTGTTTTTAAAATCTTGTACAATTTCACAAAATATTCGCTGAGTCAGACTAAAATATTACACTTTCTTTTTATTTTATATAAAAGATAAGGAGCGCTTTGCGCTCCTGTATAAAAACAATTATTACAATAGGTTGTAAATTCCTAGGGTTTTTAGGTGATTTAATTTTTGTTCCATTATTTCTTCTAAATCTAAGTTTAGTGCATCACATAATGTTGCCAGATAAAATAGAAGGTCTCCTATTTCTTCTTCGATTTTTTCTTGACATTTCGGACATAATTCGCCTGTTATGTGATTTGTAAAATCTTCTTTGTTTTCTTCTAAAGTTTTATCTTCTGAATATGCTTGTTTTGAAGCATTTATCTCTATACATCCACAATGTGTTGCAGATTTAAAAACAGCTCTATTAAGTAAAGAGTTCTGTTCACCAAGCTTTGTTACAATATCCAATATACTTTTGTTTCTCAGTTGTAAATTTGCTGCATAATCCTGAAATTCAGCACAATCGCAAGACATAATATCAACTCCTTGTTTAAAAAATTTAACTCTTGTATTAATTATACTTAAAGACAAGCTACGATGTCAAACACTTTATTTAAAAAACAAATTTAAATACAAAGTAAAACAAAGCATAAAAATTTATTGTTAGAATAATATATAAAGAGTATATTTATAATTAGGGGGATGTTTATGAAGAAAATATTAACCGTTATAGCATTGATAATATTTATTGCCGCTCTTTTATATTTTTTCAGATATTTTAAAGGGAAGGGAGCAAAAAACGTGGAATTCGACAAAATTGAAACAGAAAATATACCTGCTCAGATAAATGAAGTTTTACCAAATTATAGAGTTAAAGAAAAAGCTCTTGTATGTAGAATTAATGATGAAATATTTGTTGTAGTAACAAGAGGCGAAAAGAATTCTGCTGGTTATGATGTTAGTATTAAGAAAATAACATTAGGTACTGTTGATGGTCAAAAGGTGTTGACAGTTTATGCGGAGTATACGGATCCGAAGCCGGGGGATGTTACTGCTCAAATCTTAACTTATCCATATGTGGTAGTAAAAACTGATTTGACAGAATTGCCGGAAAAAGTCGTCTTAGAAAAAGAATATACACATTAAGAATATAAATATATCATTATCTAAAAATTAACAATTATTGCTGGATTTAAGCCATAGTGCTGACTTAAGTCCATTTTTTTTATAATTTTTTATACTTTCCAAAAAAAAACATTTCAATTTACTCAAAAATAAAGTAAAATGATATAGTAATTAGTAGTTTGTTGTCAAATTGTAAGATATAAAATGTATTGCTGAGGTGGAAATGTGATTGAATTTAATAATGTAAGCAAAATATATAAAAAAGACTTTGCAGCGGTTAAGAATATTAACCTAAATATAGATCCAGGTGAATTTCTGTTTATAGTTGGAAAAAGTGGTGCTGGGAAAAGTACGCTTATTAAACTATTGTTAAAAGAAATAAATCCTACAGAAGGAAGTATAAGATATAAGGAACAAGACGTAACAAAGATTAGAAAAAGGAATTTAGCAGAATATAGGCGCAGGATAGGATTTGTTTTTCAAGATTATAGGTTGCTTCCAAAGCTAACGGTATATGAAAACATAGCATTTGCAATGGAGATGATTTGCTGTTCATCTAAAAATATTAGAAGAGAAATCCCTGTAGTTTTAAGCATGGTTGGTCTAAGTGATAAGGCTAAATATTATCCGGACGAGCTATCAGGAGGGGAACAACAAAGAGTTGCAATAGCTAGAGCAGTTGTAAATAAACCTGAAACCATAATTGCAGATGAGCCAACTGGTAATCTAGATACAGAAACTTCAACTGAAATTATGAAAATATTTAATGAAATAAATAAAAGGGGTACAACTGTAATTATGGCAACGCATGACAGAGAAATAATAAATAGTTGTCAAAGAAGAGTGGTGGAGCTTAAAAATGGCATGATTTTAAGAGATATTAAGGTTGGAGGTTGTGTAAATGAACCTAAAAAAGACTAAGTATATTTTAAAGCAAGCATTTAAAAGCATATGGAGAAACCGAATGATGGGACTGGCTTCTATTGGTTCAGTTACAGCAGTTTTAATAATATTAGGATTTGTTTTACTTATTGTACTTAATATAAATAATTTAGCAATGGTTACAAAGGAATCCTTCGATGAAATAGCAGTTTACATAAAAGAAGGAGTAGACGAAGATCAAATAAAGCAAATGGGAAAGGATTTTAGTGACATCGATGGTGTTTTAGCAGTCGGTTATCAAACCAAGGATTATGCTCTTGAAAAGATGAAGGATGATTGGGGCGATGATGCATTTTTGTTGGACGGGCTTAAAGAAAACCCATTGCCTAACACATATATAGTACAGCTTGAAGATGTAAGCAATTCAGAAGATGTAATAAAAGAATTAAAGAAATATGAGGGCGTAGAAGAAGTACAATTTTATAAAGAAGCTGTAAATAGTTTAATTACAATATCTGATTTTGTTAAAAAAATCGGTGCGGGTTTAATAATTATATTACTTCTTATAAGCATATTCATTATATCTAATACGATTAAAATAACAGTTTTAAACAGACGTAAGGAAATTGAATTAATGCAGTATATAGGTGCAACAAACGGCTATGTGAGGGGACCATTTATGATTGAAGGAATTATACTTGGGCTGATTGGCTCATTTGCTGCAATTATAATTTTAATGATAGGATATAACTATTTTATAGAATATTTAGCGGGTCGTTATGTTACACTTTTGTCAGGCCTCTCTGGATATATTATTGGTATTGATATGATACTTTCAGATTTAGCTATTATATTCTTAACGATAGGAATAGGAATAGGAATTTTAGGTAGCTTAATATCTTTGAAAAAATTCTTGAGTATATAGGGGGTGGTTATATGTTTAAAAAATATATTGCTTTGATATTAAGTATGGTTTTAATTTTAGGCACTGTTTTTCCAGTAGATGTAGGTGGAAGTATAGCTGATTTACAACAAAAGCAAGCTTCAATCAACAATAAGTTAAAAGAATATAAACAACAAGCAAATGCTCTTAAAAACGAGAAAGATAGTGTACAAGCTGAAATAGATAAACTAGATAATGAACTCAATGTTTTAAGCCTAGAAATAGAAAGTTATGAGCTTCAAAAACAAGAATTAGATATGCAAATAGCAAGTAAGGAACAAGAAATTGTTAAATTAAATGAAGAAATAGAAGTTAATAATCAGGCTCTAGAAGATAGACTTCGTACAATGTATAAAAAAGGTACTTCAGGATACATAGAAGTAATATTAAATTCTGAAGATTTAATGGATGCATTGACTCGTGTTGATATGATACAGGTAATAGTACAAAGTGATGTGGATTTATTAAGAAACATTGCAGAGCAAAAGAAACAAGTAGAAGTGATTCAAGCAACTTTAGAAGAGGAAAAAACTGAAGTTGTTTCAATACAAAATAATGTGTTAGCAAAAAAAGGACAAGTCGAAGTAGCTTCTAAATCAAAAGAATCATATATGTCTAATTTGGAAAAAGACATTAAGCAAATTCAATATATGGAATCAAAAATGGAAGCTCAATCAGAACAGATTGAAAAAGACATATTAGCTTTACAACGTGATGTCGAATATGCAGGTGGAGAAATGCTCTGGCCATCTCCTGGTAATTATAGAATATCATCTTATTATGGTAAAAGAAGTGACCCAATTACTGGAGTTTGGACAAGTCATGGTGGTATGGATATAGCAGCACCTTATGGTTCAAGCGTTGTATCTGCTAATGATGGTGTTGTACTTTTTGCTGGGTGGCATTATTCTTATGGAAATTATGTTATTGTTGACCACGGCGGCGGAATATCTACACTTTATGGACACAATTCAAAATTATTAGTTAGTGCTGGACAATCAGTATCAAGAGGACAAAAAATTGCACAATGTGGTTCAACTGGTTATTCAACAGGGAATCACGTACATTTTGAAGTCAGAATAAATGGTGTTAGAACGGATCCTATGAAATACTTGAAATAATGCAGAATTAAGAATGCAGAATTAAGAATGCAGAATGCGGAATTATTTGATGAATTCTGCATTCTGCATTTTTGCATTTCTACTTTCTACATTTCTAAATTGATTTAAAGCATAAGTGCTTTTTTGTTGCTTCCTTCTATTATCTCATCTAGTTGTTTTGCATTCATGCTTTCATTTATTATTAGATATTCAGCGACATTTTGCACTAAACTTTCATTTTCTTTAATTATTTGAATAGCTTTACTATATGCTTCCTTTGTCATTTCTGCTGCTTCATCTTTTATGCTACTTAAATAGTATTTAAACAAGCGCTCATCTATGCATGTATTTTCTGTGTTTTTACCCATACCATAACTACAAATAATTTCGTAAATTATGTTAGTGGACTCTTTTATATCATTAGAAGCTCCAGTAGAAATTTCACCGATAAAAATTTCTTCAGAAGCCCTGCCGGCTAAAAGTACAGTAACTTTATCGCAAAGTTCCTTTTTTGTATAAAGAAATTTATCTTCGGTTGGGAATTTCAATACATAACCTAAAGCTTTATCTCTAGGGATAATAGAAATCTTTTGTATTTTATCTATGTTAAGGATTTTTGATACAATTGCGTGACCTGCTTCATGGAACGCTACAGTCCTTTTTTCGCTTTCTGAAACTGTGGAGTGTTTTATTTCCAAACCAGCTGCTATTTTCTCAATTGCAAATTCAAAATTTTCACTATTTATTTT
>Ga0074193_1001633_pt1 | contig 25720 bp, 20 predicted proteins | sample EPASupsiteHSE605_FD_64523 | JGI IMG/M metagenome (GOLD analysis project Ga0074193, IMG submission 64523) | Bioremediated contaminated groundwater from EPA Superfund site, New Mexico - Sample HSE6-05 | ecosystem: Environmental > Aquatic > Deep subsurface > Groundwater > Contaminated ... | reverse complement strand
CTCTGTAAGGATTTGTCTGCATGATCTCAAATCAAAAACGTTTAATATTTCGGACAACAATTTCCATTTGAAGTCTTCGTTTAGTGGTATAAGCGGAGCTTTCATAATATATCGCCAGAGGGGGGTTGTACATCCTCCTCAATAAAATTTACGGTTTATTTTTACTTTAATTTTAATTTTGCTAAAAAATAAGATGTACTTTTTTGGGGAAACTATTAGTATCCTTAATTAATGGAATAAAAGAGAGATAGTCTTCAGTTTAGTGGTGATTTTAGGAAGACCCTATAATGATAGTTATTCTAACTTTATTTATGTCAGAAATCCCGTCATGATCAAATGGTACCTCTACTGGTTTTTGATGATAGCCAATTCTAATTGTTAATTTTCACAGCTCCATCGATTTAGGGTTCATTTCTGAGATAATGCAAGTTTTATTCCAATGCATGTATAAATTCCGGCTTTTCCCCAGTTGATATATCTGCCAACTCCTGGCTTATGTATTATTCTCTCGCCAACGGTTCCGGCAAAGAACGAGACTGCGGAAAAGATCAGCCAGGCCTGAACCATGAAAATTATTCCCAGAAATATCATCTGCATTGGGACACTTCCCGAACCTATGTTTACAAACTGAGGTAGGAAGGCAAGGAAGAAAAGGGCAACTTTAGGGTTCAAAACGTTCATAAAGATCCCACGCCTATAAAGGGCAAAGACATCGTTTTCCCTGACAGGGGCCGAAGACACCAGTTCTTCACTCTCTTTTAAGGCGTGCCAGGCAAGGTAGAGCAGATAAGCTGCACCTGCGTATTTTACGATTTCAAAAGCAAGAGCAGACTTATATACAAGGGCAGAAACTCCGAGTGCGGCTGCGGTCGTATGGGCGAGTACGCCTGTACAGAGGCCGGATGCTGTTGCAATTCCGGCTTTTTTGCCCTGCGAAATGCTCTGGGTAATTACGAATAGGATATCAGGGCCCGGAAGAAGCGTAAGTGCCGCAGAGGCTGCAATAAAATAGATTAATTGAGATTGTTCTATCAAGTCTCTCACTTTTCCTTACTTTTTCTTACTTTTTCTTACTTTCCTTTTATTCTTCCTTACTTTCCTTTTACTCTTCCTTATTTTCCTTTTATTTTCCCTTATTTTCCTTTTATTTTCCCTTTCTTTCCTTTTATTTTCCCTTACTTTCCTTTTATTTTCCTTTCTTTCACTTTTCCTTGCTTTGTTTACTTATATCTCATTCTTCAGTGAATTGTAAAATTTCACTTTTGCTTCTTTCTCAATCCAGGGCTGATGCCCGCATTTTTCCAGTAAAATGAACCTGAAATCCTTTAAAGTACGTGAAAGAGGTTCTTTAACTCCTTCAAAAGGATGGGGGTCATAGTCACCGTGAATCGCAACTACCTGGCAGCGGATTTCTTTTCCTAACTCAAGTAATTTTCCTTTGCTTCTCAGTTCACTGGCTTCTTCCCATACACCTTTAAAACTCTCGTAGTTGCATTCAAGCCCCTGTTCTTCATGAGGAAGAGGGTCATAAGTATCGGCTTTCAACATTAACTTTCCAAAGTTGCACAGGGCTTCGTTCCTGTTTTTAGCCGAAGGATCGTTCAGGGTTTCGGTCAGTCGAACGAAATTCTTCAAATCTTCTTTTCCAAGCCGACTTATCCGGGTTTTAGTTATATTTGCAGCGTATTTTTCTTCGTAGGGACCGCTCCCGATAAGTATTAGCTTTTTTACCATATAGGGATGCAGGGCAGTAAACATAAAGCTAAGCATTGCACCCCAGGAAAAACCGATTAACGTGATCGGCAGGTTGCCGTACTTTTCCAGAACTTCACTGAGTTCCCTTACCTGCCCTTCAATGGTTATTGCAGTTTGAAGCGGTTCAAGTACGCCTCCAAAAGTGGAGAGTTCTCTTGCAACGGGTGCCATTTCACCCGGAGCTCCCGGACCGCCATGGATAACGACGAGATTAAAAGGAGAGGTCCCGTATTTTCTCAAATTACTTATGCCTGGATAATTTTTCATTTTAGCATCAGGTTATGGTTTTTTGAGTTAATTATAAATGGGTATCAAATTTGCCGGGATTTATTCTTACTATCGTAACTGTTATATACAATTATATTCTTGCGGTATCTATATAAAATAGTTACATGTGTAACCGTGTTCCTGATTATACAACTTTTAATTTTTAACGACTAATAATAAAGGATCTAGCTATGACTTTCAAACAACAGACAAACGTTTCTAATCACAAATTAAGAAATAATTTGAAAATGACAGTGCCGCTTCTGGCTCTTCTGTCTGCCTTTCCTCCTCTTACCACAGACATGATCTTACCGGCTATTCCCTCCCTGGCCAAAAGCTGGAATGTCTCTATATCGCTAATTAACCTTAACCTGGTTTTTTTCTTTGTGACTTATGGGCTTTTCCTTCTCTTCTACGGCCCAATTTCTGATCGTTTTGGACGACGACGTCCCCTCCTTGTCGGGATTGCAGTGTACATAGTGACAAGCCTGCTAGGTGCCTTTGTGTCCAGTGCACCCATGCTGATAGGTACTCGCATACTGCAAGCTGCAGGAGCTGCTGCCGGTTCCTCTATATCCATGGCAATGACTAAAGATATTTTCATTGGTCAGGAGCGGGAAAGAATCCTTGCGTATATAGCTGTAATCATGGGCCTTGCTCCTATGCTTGCTCCGGTCATTGGTGGGTGGATCCTTCTGTATCTGTCCTGGCACTGGATATTCCTTATGGAGGCATTCATGGGAATTGTAGCGATGTTTGGTGTTCTCCGCTTTCCGGAAACACTACCAGTAGTGTCTGAAACTCCTTTATCTCAGGTCATGAATACCTACGGGAGATTGCTGCTCAATCCTTCGTATATGGTCATGGTTCTAGTCATGTCTGTCAGTTTTTTCCCATTGTTTAGTTTCATTGCAGGTTCTTCTGCCATTTATATTAACGAGTTTGGCCTAAGTGAGCAAAAATACAGTTACTTTTTTGCGTTCAATGCCCTTGCCCTTATGATAGGTGCTTTTTCTTGCCTGCGGTTAATAAGAAGTGTGAACTCAAAGCACTTGATGACAATCGGGTTTGCGGGAGTTTTTCTGGGCGGTATTTTCCTACTTTTTATGGGACAACACGGTCCCTGGAGCTTTGCTCTGCCCATGTTTATGGTTTCGTTTTCCCTGGGTTTGAGCCGTCCGCCTAGCAATCACCTTGTGCTGGAACAGGTTGACCGAGACATAGGTTCAGCTTCTTCCATGCTGATTTTTACCTATTTCGCCTTTGGAGCTGTGAGTATGTGGTTCATCTCTCTGGAATGGGCGGATAAAATCCCTGTGCTCGGAACCATTGCCGCATGTTGTGGAGCTCTGGTGCTTGCAGCATGGACTATTATACAGAAAAGAGGGGTAAAAGGTATTGCTTAAACCTTATAAAGTCCAATAACCCTTAGATACTCTGAATCTCCAATATAAAAAGTTAAAATCGAAATCTCCTATATAAAAAGTTAAAATCAAAAAAAGTTAAAATCAAAAAAAGTTAAAATCCTTTTATCTCTTGCATTATAATTTTATTCCAAATTTAATTGACATTTATAATGTATAGTTGAGTCTTTTTTATTTAAGAATTAATTGTCAGTTTTAAACTTCATTTAATCCTGTATATTCTTACCTCTGGGTTTCCAGAGCTTTCTGCCGCTTTACGAATCTGGCTCCCATCTCAAAGGCTTTCTGACAGTCCTGTGGAAACACTTCTTTTCGCTTTTTTTCCTTTTCCTGAGGATTGAAGACAGAAGAAACATATTTTGAATAATCATCAAACTGGTATGTGTCGGTACTGTATAATGATTCGGAATGCCCGAATATCCTTGTTGCAACCCACTCATTTGACTCAATAAGTTTATTAATCCCAACCAGCTCAAAAAGGTCCTCAGTGATGTTCATTGTGTAGATAAAACCAACAGGAATATTTCTGGGATAGAATGTCTGTATGTCAATAGAGTAAGTTATATACGGGAATATATAACGTTCCATAAAGGACCTCATTTCTCCTGTCAAATTCCCAAGGTAAATTGGTGATCCGAGTATAACTGCATCAGCATCCTCCAGCTTTTCCAGCACAGGTGTCAGCTCATCTTTTACTGCACACTTTCCAAAGCTTTTTCCACCTTTTAATTTGCAGGCAAAACAACTTATGCAGCCTTTAAAATTGAGGTCATAGAGGTGGATTAATTCGGTTTCTGCACCCTCCGAAGCTGCGCCTTCAAGAGCTTTTTCCAGAAGGGTGGCTGTGTTCCAGTTCTTTCGAGGACTTCCGTTTATTGCTATCACTTTCATGACTTTACCTCTTGTTTTTAATCTCTTTTGTGCACTTATATTCGTAACGTAGGTCTGAATTTTCGGTATGAGATCACTAGGTTATAGAGTTCACTATGGTTATAGGACTCACTAAGATTATAAATTTCATTACATATTTTTACGGCAGTCTCTCATAGCCAAACACAGAAAAACTTTGGAAGAAAGCAGTTGTTTAAGAAATCTTTCTCAATAGTCGAAGTAGTGAGTTTGACCGAAAAGCTGCAGAGAAAGAGAGTACTATAATGGGTAGGCTGTTGAGCCCTTTGAAATTTCTCGAGCTAGATATTTTGGTTTACTGCCTGTGTTTTCTCGGTTTACAAGTAATTTTTTAAACCAGTGTAAAGATATACAAATTATTTATTAGGTTGGCGCATATTCTCTAATAATATGAAAAACTTCGATTATCACTTTCGATTATCACTTTCGATTATCACTTTCGATTATCACTTTCGATTATCACTTTCGATTATTAACTCAGTACTTTTAATATCGGTATTTAAGAAGTACTAACAGCTTTCCAGTCTACTACTGACGCTTTTCCAGAGTTGAGAGTTTCATGAATAAGCAAAAAGCCATACTGATATTGTTACTGCTCCCGCTCATTCTATTTATGCTGTTTCTCTATGGTCCTTTCTTATTAATGGAGTTACTTGACAGTTCCTGGTACTACTCCGAAGAAGTTGATATTGGGTCTTTTGATTACAATTCCGTACTTACGAAAGCGGAGAAAGCTGGTTATGAGGTAGAGGGTTCCTGGCCCTGGCCCGGGAACTTTTCGGGCTTTCAACCAGGGAATGTCCCTGAGGTCCGGGAAAGCTTCGGCAGTGCTGCTCTTGTGCAGAATATAAGGCTTAACTATAACGAGAACTCCGAGCTTATTGTCTTTGCATGTGAAAACGGAACTGAAGCAGGGGTCGTAACCTGTATTGCCGTCTCGAATTTTAGTCATTCCGATCCCCAGTCCTCCTTACAGCTATCGGAATTTCCTGATGACTCCTGGATGCTTGAAAAATTAGGGCTTCTCTTCGGCTCGGATGAAAAAGCTCCGGAAAAGTATCTTGAGGCTCTGAAAAAAGCTGCACAAAACCAGACATGGGACGCCGAAATACAGGTAAACGAGTCCCCGGACTTTCCGGCTGTATATGCCTATCTTACGGAAAGCAGTGATGATTCCAGTTACGACAATTATGCTTTGGGTTTTTATGGATACCCCAAAATAGGCTCGGATACGAAAGAAGTTTTTTTAAAGGACGGGAGCCAAGTCGGTTCAGTAAAATATTTTGTCCCAAAGGCAGAGGTCGTGACTTATGATAAGGGGAACAGGTACATAGGAAACAGGTACATAGGAAACAGGTACATAGTTGAACTCGATTCCTCAGGAAAGGTCAGGCTCGAAATCATAATGCATGTCGGAAGCGTTAGAGAATCGATACCTGAAAAGGAATATCGAGTATTTTTCAGGGAGATGTTTGAAGAAATGGGACTTTCTCCTGAAGTAGTTGACAGCTTTGAATTTTTTCATACTTCCTTAATGATGTGAACTACTGGAATTTAAACAATTTCTTTATATCCTACTAACTGGAGTTTGTAAATAATTTGAAAAACATAAAAATGGGATAGGAAACAGGATCTCTGAGAAAGAGATAACTAAACATATATAATATGTCCTGCTAACTTATTATAGAAATAGATTAAGTATTTCCACAAAAACTTCAGGCTAATGACAGTATGATACGTAAAAAACTTCATCGCTATGCCATGTTGAAAAGATATGGCCAGATAATTGAGGTTCTCCAGAAATATGGGTTTGGATATGTTGTTGACAAGATAGGTTTGAGCAGTATCAGGGACTTAACTTATAAGTTTAATAAAAAAGATAAGGTGGACAGGCTCAATACTTCAGGCCCGGTTAGAGTACGTAAGATACTTGAAGAACTGGGTCCGACCTATATCAAACTGGGTCAATTACTGAGCATGAGGCATGACCTTGTACCTTTGAAATACGCTACAGAACTCGCAAAACTTCAGGACGATGCACCTTCTTTTGAGTTTGAAAAAGTTGAACTAATTATAAGAGAAGAACTCGGCCATTCTATTGAAGAACTGTTCGAGTACTTTGAAAAAAAACCACTAGCCTGTGCATCTATCGGGCAAGTACATCGGGCAAAGATAAAAAATGGCGATGAGGTTGTCGTAAAAGTCCAGCGTCCTGGCATAAATGAGGTAATCGAATCTGATCTGGATATTATGTACAGTATTGCCAGACTTATTGATGAACATATGCCAGAAGCGAGATTATACAGACCAACAGAGATTGTTGACGAATTATCGCACAGTATTCTTGCAGAAATAGACTATACTCAGGAAGGCTGGAATGCAGATCGTTTTGCAGACAATTTCAGGGAGAATGGTCAGGTTCATATTCCACGGGTTTACTGGGACTATACAAACACACGTGTGTTGACGCTGGAATATATCAAAGGTATTAAAGGCAGCCATGTGGATTTACTGGACATGCAGGGCTTTGATAGGAGCAATATAGCTTCCGTAGTAGTAAAAGCTTTCATGCAGCAGGTATTTGAAGACGGTTTTTTCCATGCAGACCTGCATCCCGGAAACATCCTTATAATGGAAGACGGGACCGTAGCTTTTCTTGATTTTGGAATGGCAGGTCATCTTTCCTCGGAAGTATGCGATATATTTCTTGATGGCATGGTAGCTTTAGTTAATGGAGATAGTTCAGCGTTCATCGAATTACTCCGGGATATGGGTTCTCTAGACTCTTATGCAGACACAAGATCATTGAAAGTGGATGTTGAATCTTTTCGCTCCAAATACTATGGTAAGGCCCTGAAAAAGCTTGATGCTTCAATAATAATTGAAGAGTTAATAGGTATTTTAAGGGACCATAAGGTTATGATGCCTCATAATATAGCCTTACTGGTAAGAGGTACAGTGGCTGTTGAAGGTTTTGGACTTATTATTGATCCGAATTTAAATTTTAGTGAACTTCTCGAACCTTATGTAAAAAATGAATTGAAAAAACGTTTTTATCCACAAAACCTGTCTCGTAAGGCCTATAGCAATATTTCAAGCTGGGCGCGTCTCTTTCGAAAAGCACCTACTAAAATCTCACATATACTGGATCACGCTGAAAATGGCTATTTGAAAATAAAGTTTGAATCTGAGGAAGGTAAGAGGCTGGCGTCCGAGATTGACGTTGCAAGTAATCGGTTGTCCATCAGTCTGATTATTTCTGCTATGATTGTCGCTTCCTCTCTGGTCATTCAGACACATATGAAACCCCTTGTTTGGGGTGTACCATTTCTTGGCACATTCAGTTTCGTTATTGCCAGTGTCTTTGGACTATGGCTTGTATATAACATCTTCAGGACAGGCCGAGTATAACTTCTCAAATATATACTGTGCAGAAAAATGGATAACATGAAAAATTATGAAATTGGAAATTTTACTGCAAAGTGGGTTTTATTGGGATTTGCTATTTTCTTTCTGCAGCGCTAGATCCAGAATTTTTTCGAATTCTTGCTTATCCCTGAGTCCAAGAATTCTGGCCGTGAACCTGTTCTTGCTAACGTTTCCATCCTCTTGCATATATACATATTCTCCGTTTTCAATACCTATGACCACAGATGAGTCAGGAATAGAGCCTACTCCGAAATACTCAATAAATTCAGGGCTTTGTTCTATATCTACGGACATAATCGTTGCTTTTCCTTCATATTTATTTGCCAGTTCCTGAAGGATAGGTTCCATCTTCTTGCATGGCCCACACCATTCGGCGCCGATTTTTAAAAAGACCGGGCCTTTCTCAAGTGATGTATTTATCTGTCCAAGTTCAGTCGTATTGACAACAGAACCATTACCACGAGACTCCTGGGTAGGGCTTTGCTCAGTACAACCAGCTGTAAAAAGCGTACCTATAATTAGAATCGATAATAGAACTAATTGCTTCATAGCGATCACCTGTTACTGCATGATTAATGTTTTATTTTCTATAGATCTCCTGCAGTAATTTTCTATGGATTTCCGCAGTAAAACTGAAAGCAAATGTCTGAAAACAACAAATGACCATATTTATTGGTATTCAATGAACTAACTTCTGTGAGTTGATTTTCTTTAATTGTTGATTATTAATTGCTTGTTGCATTTTCCATTAGCTAGTTATCATACTTATAGGTGAAGTCAAAATAAATTTCAATAAGCTGATTTTGTGTACACTTAATTGTTACTTAGAGCCTATTTAAAAAATTAATGATGGCATGTATCAGTTACAATAGTTTATAATATCGAATATCAGTTAATTTGTGTATATTTCCAACTATAAAAGTTACAATTATAATAATTTTTGATATGCACTAAAAAGCGCTAAGATCTATTCTTTATCCTTGTGTTTTTAACTTCAAACATGGTGATTTTTGATTTTTTGCTTTGATGTAGTTTCGGTTTTATAAATCGGGCTCTAATAAAGTCCAGGATAGTAAAAGAGCCACTTTTTTCCTGAATTTAATGAAGATAACCTGGCTGATTTAAGTTAATTAAAACAAAAATTTCATTTTTGATGTCGTTTTACACGTTTTTCTGTGAAAAAGAATGACTTTTTTTCAAAATTTCTGGGTATAGATCAGGAGAAAATCAGGAAAAATTAGGAAAAATCTGGGAGAATAAATTTAGGAGAAAATCAGGAAAAATTAGGAAAAATCTGGGAAAATAAATTTAGGAGAAAATCAGGAACAAAAATTAGGAGGAAATCAGGAAGAAAAATTAGGAAGAAATCAGGAAGAAAAATTACGAGGAAAAATTGGATGGGGTATTATGGTCTAGACCGTAAACCCGATCCTTGCTTCTTAACGCTTATACACTATGCGCAGGTGCATAACTGTTTCCAGGATATGAAGGCACTACCGGCCTGGGCAGATCAATATCCAGGGCTTCTCTCAAGACCTCTTCAATGGTCTCTACAGGCACGAACTGAAGTTCGTTTCTGGCGTCCTCAGGCACATCTTCAAGGTCCCTTTCGTTTTCTTTTGGCAGGATTACCTTCTTTATGCCTGCCCTGTGAGCTGCCAGGACTTTCTCTTTTATGCCTCCTACAGGCAGTACAGCACCACTCAACGTTATTTCCCCTGTCATAGCAAGTTTGGGGTCAACAGCTTTTCCGGTTATCAGGGACGTAAGAGCGGTAAAGAGGGTTACGCCTGCTGACGGGCCGTCTTTCGGGGTTGCACCTGAAGGTACATGGATGTGAATATCACTTGAAGTGAAATCAAAGCTGTTTGCAGTATTTGCAAGCCGTGACCTGACAAGGCTCAAAGATATCTTTGCAGATTCCTTCATCACATCCCCAAGCTGGCCTGTAAGAGTGAGTTTTCCACTGCCTGGCATAAAAGTACCTTCTATGAAGAGAATATCTCCTCCCACAGGCGTCCATGCAAGTCCTGTAACCACGCCGGGTACGTTCTCTTTTCTGGCTTCTTCCTGTCGGATTATCTCTTTTCCTAGAATTTCTTTGAGCATGTCAGCCCTGACCACATAAGGAAGGTCGGCTTTACCTGACACAATCTTTTCGGACACAAACCTTGCAGTCTTGGCAAGCTGCTTTTTAAGTCCCCTGACTCCGGCTTCGCGGGTGTATTTATCGATGATTACTTTCAGGGCTTCATCTTCAATTTTGAGTTTCTCCGCATCAAGGCCGTGGTCCTCCAGTATGCAGGGCAGCAGGTGGTCTTTTGCAATTGCAAGTTTCTCATTCTTTGTATAACCTGAAATCTCAATAGTCTCCATTCTGTCAAGGAGTGGCCAGGGAATACTTGCCAGAGAGTTAGCTGTAGCTATGAACAGGACATCGGACAGGTCATATGGGATTTCCAGATAGTGGTCTGAGAACGTGCTGTTCTGTTCAGGGTCAAGGACCTCCAGAAGAGCACTTGCCGGATCTCCCGAATAAGAAGCTGAGAGCTTATCGACCTCATCAAGAATAAATACAGGGTTTTTCGTGCCTGCCTTTCTCATACCCTGAATAATCCTTCCGGGCAGAGCACCGATGTAGGTTCGCCTGTGTCCCCGAATTTCGGCTTCGTCTTTGACGCCTCCGAGGCTGACACGGACATATTTTCTGCCCAGAGCATCGGCAATACTTTTTCCAAGGCTTGTTTTACCGGTTCCTGGCGGCCCTATCAGGAGTAGAATTGAGCCCTGCTTCTCATGTTTCAATTTCATGACTGCCAGGTGCTGAATTATTCTCTCTTTGACTTTCTCCAGCCCATTGTGGTTGTTCTCAAGCACCTGACGGGCTTCGGCAATATCTATGCTCTTTTTCTCCTCGGTTATCCAGGGAAGGTCAAGCAAAATGTCAAGATAATTCCTTATAACATGGGCTTCAGGATTATGACTTCCTCCGGTTTCGAGTTTCTTCAATTCTGAAAATGCCTTCTTTTTTACTTCCTCAGGCATAGTTGAGTTTTCAATTTTCTCCCTGTACGCAGCATCGCCTGAAGCCGATTCATCTCCTTCGTTGAGTTCTTCCTGAATTACCTTCAGTTGCTCACGGAGCATTGCCTCTCTGTTCGATTTGCTTATTTTGTCAGTGACTTTTTTTGCCATTTCGATCTGGAGATTGATGTTTTCTTTATGCTTTGTCAGAATGTGAAAGAACAGAAGATACCTCTCACGAACCGAGGCGAGCTCAAGGAGTCTCTGCTTTTCGGCAAGTTTCACAGGTATGTACGGCATGACAAATCCCATTATCTGGTCAATGGAGTTCATCTTATCGATTGACTTGGTAAACTGTTCGGAGCCCTGGAACCTTGTGCTGATCTCGTGAATGGTCTTTTTTACATTCGCCATCAGTTCGGCCTCATCGTCCTCGTCGAAATCCGGCAGATCATGGACAGGCCTGTAAGTTGTGTAGAACAGCCCATTCTTCCGATAAAGAGAAACTGCCTCTACCCTTTCGATAGCCTTTGCAATAACGAGATATCCGTCATCAGCAGGCTGTACATATGTAATTTTAAGCAGATTTCCGGTTCTATACAGACCTTCTTCCGATAGGTCCGAAGCTTTTATGTCGTTCTTCACAGTCAACCCGACAGCGTTAATGAACTCGGAGTTTTTCATTTCATTAAGTAGTATTTCGCCAGTGGTTTTGTCAGCTATGAGTTTTGTCCGGCTTTGAGGATAAACCACAATCTCAAAAAGGGGTATAACCAGTATCTCTCTGTTATCGTCAGCTTGTTGTGAATACATTGTCATCGTCTCAATTATCATCTCAAGTATTTAGTTTAATTTAACCTAACTATTTTTGCAAACAAAAAAATTACCTTACTTTTCTAAGGATTTCTATAAGTGTATCGAGTTCTTTCTCATTCAGTGAGTTCGCCATTCTTTCAATAACCTTCAATAAAGCGGTCTCTTCGGCACGGGCTAACATTTGCCCTTTTTCTGTCAGACGAATGTAAAAAATTCTGCCATCATCCTGACACTTCTCCCTGTATACACACTCCATTTTGATGAATTTATTAATCATCTCGGTGATGGTAGGCTTTGAATTGCTGGTAATTCTGGCAAGCTTACTGAATGTTACCTCCCCACATTCGTCAATGACTTTCAGGTATCCAATCTGCTTGAGAGTAATATCCGATAGTCCGCATTCAGAGAAGATCTGACAGGAGCATTCGCTTCTGATTTTGATCAGGTTTTCAAAAACTATGAACAAACGCTCTTTTTTCTCTATCATATCTCGATCTGTTCTGTTAGTTAGGCCTTTCCTAATTAAATAGTTTTTGGTTGGGTAACTTTTGGTTTAGGTTTCTGCTGTAATTCTCCTGGTTGAATGCTCAGCTTTTGCTTTCTTAAGCGAAATTAGAAAAAAGTTAATACAAAGTGGAGTAGCGATATTTTTTTACTCGTTACAGCTAAAAAGTTATTTATTCTTTACCCTTCAATATAGTCTGGACTTACAACCAAAACTTTCTCATTCATTTCAAGTTCGTTTTTTATTTTGACTGCATCATCTTTCAAGATGTAATCCTTTCCCAATATCCAATCCTTTGATCCGTCTCCAAAGCGGATAAGACATAAAACAGATTTTTTTACCTGAAGATTATTATTTTCCATTATCTTAAGGAAATTTTCATCCTGTATAGCTTGTTTAGTTACTGTGATTACGTAATAATCTCCTTTCTTAAAATCAGGCAATATAGGATCAGTCCAATTTTCCTTTTCCCTTAATTCGTCTCTTATATTGACTATTTTATCTTCATTTACCACTATATAACATCTACTTGACATAATGTCAGAATTGTAATCTATGCTATAGTTTATGGGCATATTGGAGTTTTTAAGAATACTTTTAACTTCTTGCTCATTAGTCCCATCTTTAAACTCAATGAGAAAGCCACCGACTTGCGGTTTATGATCCACAGTTTCCTTATTTGCTGGCACCTTTATAAATACCCCCAAAAGGACTACAAGACTTAGAAAAAGAATTAAAATGACTGCTGATTTTTTATCCATATCAACCACTTAAAAAGATAAGGAGCTTTAGCCCCTCACCTGATGTATATACGGTTAATTTCTCAACCCGGACTTTCCATAGTAAAAAAACCGGATCCAACTTTTCCCAAGACTTTTTTGAAAAGGCTTGCTTTAAAACTCAATCTCTTTTCCATCAATCAGTAAACTCTTAATTACGGCATTTCCGTACTTATCAACGATAATTTTTGCAGTAACTTCTGTTTTCCCGGTCCTTTGTGCCTTTTCTATCTCCATTCCCCTGCCTTCGGGAACAAAATAACTTTCAATGCCGTAGTCGACCCGAAGCTCCTTAATGGTTTCTTCTTCTGTCGTAATACCCGATTCGTCTGTTTCCCAGTCGTATAGAATATCTTTTACCTTGCCTTTAATGTAAAGTTCGTCCTCAGGTGGAGTAGTGTATATTTTTTTAGATACTCCGTAACCGTTTTTTAGTTCCAGTGCCAGATATACTGGCTCGTCGCTATAAAAGTAAGATTCTTCAGATGGAATTTTTTCCATATCCAGGGTACTGATTTCGTAATTAAGGGTCACATAGTCTCCCCTGAAAAGGTCTCTTGGGTCTACTGGTAAGGTTTTGAGCAGAACCTCAGTGCCGGTTCTGAGAGTATACTCCTTATAAACGATAAAGCCTGAGAAAATCAGGAGCCAGAAAACTATGGTAAGGTAAAGGATTTTCTTCTGGTTCATTCGTAGTCTCTCCCTGCTTCTGAAAGGTTCGTGGGCTCAAAGCTTCTGGTTATAAGAGCGCAGTTTTTCATTGTCCCACTCCTGCAAACTGAGCTTTTAATTCTCTTCTTTTCCTTTCCAGTACTATACTTATAGTCAGCAGGACAAGCCCACCAATCATGAAAAAGAACGATCTTGGAAGAAGGTCCCAGAAAAAATCGAAATATCTTGCAATAATCAAGGGTATAAACCAGAACATTGCAGTATTAACTATCCCGATGTCTTCAGTGCTGTACCCTGCATACAGGAGAAGAATCAGAAGCCCGAGGAAAACAAGATTAAAAAAGCCTACATAGGCTTCTTCTGACACGGAGGTGTATTGGGTTATCAGAGTAAATCCCGCCATTAAAAACGAGATTACACCCATGCTCATATATGTCTGAAAACATGTAAGCTTTGATCGAAGTGATTTAGAAAGCAGGCCTGCCAGAAAAAGGATTCCCAGGAAAACATAAACTACCGGAACAATTTCTTCGTTATTTGATTCCCAGGACCCGAAGGTGTACATGAACAGTGCAAGGAGTACAGCTTGCAGTCCCATGAACTTAAAAATTGGTGCAGCGTGTTTCGCTTTTGACGATAGCTCATGCAAAGTTCCTGTAAAATAAAGGGCAATGCCTGAGATAAGATAGAGGTCCAGGAAATTTATCAATTCACCGAAACTATTTCTTTCACTGTACAGAAGGCCTACCCATATGTAAAAAAGCAAAGAACAAAGCCCGGCAACCGCAGTAGACCTGTAGCCGTATATAAGTGGAAAAACTCCAAAAAGCCATATCAAGACAAGGGTGCTATTGTTAGCGTTGATATTGTAAATCTGGGCAATTAAGAAGAGGCTTGCTCCAAAAAACAGAGCTGAGAGAAAAAGCAGAGCAGAACCCAGCCTCGGATATTTCTGGTTTTCATATTTCAAGCGATAACCGGTATAATGTATGCTTAGAGTGCTTCCTGCAAGCAGCAGAATCTTTACGGCATCTCCGATTTTCTCCCAGTTGGAAGCTACAAAAAGGATGGCACCAATCCCGATTAGAATGGCCCCTATGGTTGAGAAGGCAATAATTTGTTTTTTTGACCTGTGTTCCGTTTTATATTCCTCAATGTCCGCCCTCATTTTCTCAGCCTGGGCGTGAGTAATCGTGCCTTCGTCCAGCCATTTTTGGATCAGATCCTGGTCAAACATGTACTAATTCTATTAATGTAACTATATAAATAATTTTAGATTAGGTATAAAATAATTTTTCCGTTGTCTGAAGCTTACCAGATTAAATTACTCTATTATTAGGGTCCTCTTAAACTCACCACTAAACTGAAGACTATTTCTCTTTTATTCCATTAATTAAGGATATTAATAGTTTCCCCAAAAAAAGTACATCTTATTTTTTAGCAAAATTAGAATTAAAGTAAAAGTAAACCGTAAATTTTATTGAGGAGGATGTACAATCCTCCTCTGGCGATATATTATGAAAGCTCCGCTTATACCACTAAACGAAGATTTCAAATGGAAATTGTTGTCCGAGATATTAAACGTTTTTGATTTGAGATCTTGCAGACAAATCCTTACAAAGAGGGGCATTCTGCCCCTCCAAAAGTCAGTGCCTGCTATTAAAATTGTCCTTCTGAGCATGTTTTTTTCCTGTGAAATCTCCTATGCCATTAAAGAATTAGAAGAAAGAGAAAGCTTGAGAGCTTTTTTAAAAATCAGTTCAATACCTACTCAAAAGGAAATTTATGGTATTCTTAGCAATTATGAACCACAACAGTTTACTGCTTTTGTTTTTGAACTTCTAAAGGATTTATGCCCTAAGAGACAAAGTGGATCAAGAGGCATTATTATTGACAGTACTGACATAAACCTTAACCTTAACTGGCACGCTAAAAAGATTACCAAAATAAGTTTGGAAAACAAAGAGTATAAATGGGGCCATTCAACTCATAGAGGTTTCTTCATTGGCATGAAACTGACTCTTGCACTTGATTCTCAAACATTAAGACCTTTAGCCTTTCTAATTAATGAAGCAAATGTATCAGAACCTAAAATTTATCCCGAAATACTTAAAGAACTCAAGATAAGGAGAATAATAAAAGCAGGAGACGTTATCTATGCTGATAGAGGATACTACTCCTATGATAACTATGCTATATCTGTAAGAGAGTTTAAAGTAGTTCCTTTAATATTCCCAAGGAAAAACTGTAATTTTAAGAAACTTTTCAATATGCTGAGATATCCTCTGAAAATCTTTGATTCAAAAAGAAATACTCAAAGAGAAATAAAATTTTACAAAGAAATAATTGCAAAATTTAAAGAGCTAATAAGCAAATGGAAAGAATTCAGATCTATAAGGTCAATCATAGAGGATGTATTCAAATTGGCGAAGAAAGCATACTCTATGGAGGATTTGCACAGATATACAAGGAGTTCTGTCCAAAAGTACTGTTCTTTAGCTGTACTTTTAGTGGGGATAACTGTAAATTACGGCATTAAAGACAGAAAGGAATTACAAGCCTTATCTGAGTGAAGAAATAAGGAGGGGACTATAGGTATATAAAGTGTTGAATCATTCTTATTTGCAGGAACAATAATAATCGAGAGAGTTAGACCTTGTAGATCTACTAAAACGCTTATTTTTGGTTCCTTTTATTTTTTGTGTCCATCATAGCCGATATTTCCTCTTTTTTAGCCGGAACATCCTTTGTATCAGTAAAACAATGAGAAATATCTCTTTTCCTAAATCGTAACCTTTGTTCAAAAGTTCATTGAAAATCTTCAGATAGATACCATGTTCACACAGATATAGATGGAATTTATGTACTGTTGACTTAGATCCGTATCTCCTGGGAACGTCTTTTCACGTACAACCTTGTCATAACGACGTACAAAATACCGTTCATTAACTTCTTCATATTTGCACATAGCCTTCCTGTATGCGGTTTCTGTGAAGGAAGAGAAGGTTCCATGGATTCCCATAGAACATCATCGATTTCACGAAATAACATAAAAATAAATTTATAATTTAAACATAATATTACTTGTGGGATAGGCTCGTATATTAATTTTCATTTAATTGTTACTTAGTTGGTTTACTCAAGAACCTGGTTTCGCAAGTATTTAAGCAGAAACTCCTGTGTCAAAATTGAAAAAAATAGTAAAGTCGAATTCTCATTCAATGATCAGTTGACGAGAATTCATACACTGTTTGTTCGCTATGCTATTGCGTGTAAACATCAGAGGCAAGCAATATATAATTAACTTAAATTAAATTTCAATCGTATAGATATAACAATTAATATTGAATTTTTTAATGAGATTGATTATTTTAACATAAGTGATAGCAGCAATAAATGCTGCGAACCATCAGCAGGAGCCAGATTGAAAATATCTGTGAAAGTAATTTGTAGAGAATTCATCCCGATTTTTGTAGAGCGATAGTCGAACGGTAAATCGTCAACCCTGCAACGATGGTGTAACCGGAAAATGAAATTAATCTGTCCAAGAAATCAGGTCTTCGTGAAAGGCACTTAAAGAGCAGGCTTGAAGTCAGGCTGTAGATAGCTGCGAATGCTACTTGAGATAAAACAGGGACAATTGCAGACAAAAAAACCTCAAGTAGTCATTTTTATTTAATAAATGGTGTCTCCGTACTAATAATGAAAAAATTTATTTACACGTTTTAAAAATTTTACTTGCATGTTTTAAAAATTTTACTTGCATGTTTTAAAAATATTAGATTTTCTCCTACAGTTATAACAATTGCCTATATAAAAAAAGACTGTACCACCACACTCGGGCATGTCCATCTTTATTTTCATTTCTTAGAAATTCCAGTTGGAAACTATGAGGAGTTTTTGAGGTTATTTGTTTTGGATAACTATTACAGAGACTGTATAAAACAAAGGGTATAAATTAAAAGTTATAAGTCAACTTTTAACCAAGTTAACTTATAACTTTTTCAATTATTTAACAACAACAGTCTTATGAACCCACAACTTCCACTTATAATTAGTACACTTGATAGTCAGACAGCTGATATAACACCCATTCTTTGAAAACTTGTGTACCGGGTTTTTTAATGCTGGGGTAATTTTTGTCCCTTGTAGACAGGTTCCATCTCCAAAGTCCCATCTGATATATGTCTCTTTACCTTTTGACAGGTCTTTGAATCGTACTAGTCGCGGATCAGTACATGAAGCGGCTACCGCAGTATAATCAATGCAATTACCTCCACCGGTTAGACGTTGTGTTGCCGGAGGAGTTCCTGCACCAAGGGGAGTTTTGTATGTATAAACTGATGCAGAGGCTGCTGTAGACAATAAAGTCAACATCATTAATATAGTGAAAACAGATATTGCTATTTTCCACATAAACTTTCCATTATTTTTCATATAATTTCCTCCTATTTGTATCCATAGTTTGGTTAATACACCCTTAACCAAAACAACAGAATAAATTTACTCAGAAATCACAGGGTAAATTAAAATATAAGTATACTTATTTTTAGAGAATTAAATAAAAATCTAGATGCGAGTTTAAAGCTTGATAAAGCTTTATTTTTTTGTATAAAACATCAAAACAGTGTAAGTTCCTTTATTAATACCTTTAGTTGCTATAACCAAAAAAATAAGGGTCATAAGAAGTTAATACAATAGAAGTTTTTACAAAAATTTTTTTATTTTTCTAGGAATGCCAGGAGCCAGGAGTACCTTACCCTTTAAATCTAGAGGGACGCACGCAATTTTATTTTCAGCAAGAGTCGACGAAATATCTGTAATTTACCTGAGCTCTATCAATTTAGGAATATGGATATGGCCATTACACAGCATCGAAGCTGAGCTTCTCAACACACCTCCTGACCTCTCATCAGTCTTCCGAATCTGCTCTAACACACACCATATTTCCCAACACACTTAGATGGAGAGTCCTGTCCTGAGACTGGTCTAAGAAATGTAGGGAATAAGGAAAACTCAAATGTCTCCCTAAAATTAGGGACAAAGCCAAAATTAAAAATGAAAAGCTGATAGAGACAGATGACCCTTAAATTCTGAATTTGGAACTCCAAATTCAGACTCAAAATCAGGAGTAAAAAATGAAACTTCTGTTGTCGGATGTATATGACATAGGTATGCATGTTAATGGATGCAAGCTTCACATTAATAATGATGGAAGAAGTGAAGTAAGATAATAAATGAATCTATTAGCTTACTACTTTCCTGAGTTTATTCGAGATTTTTAGAGTATTTTTTAAAGCTATTGTAGAAAACTTTGTTGTCTTGAATCCGGGTCCGAAGAGTTGCCTTTCAACTAATTCTCACTGCTATTTACTGCAAGATCAAATGCAATCTACTGTGATACCCATCGCAACAGGCAAATAGCAATTAAAATTGTCAGAAGAAGGGAACCTGATGCACCGACTTTCTTATAGCATTTGCAATTAAAGGAATAGATGTAATTCCCATCATAATTGAACACACTCCTGCAAGAGTTTCACCAATATGCAGGCATAATAAGCCTGCAAACAAAAAAAAGACTAGTAATATACCTGGTGACATTTATCAGTAATGTAGCTTTATCTTGCTTGGGTTCTTTGGGATAATCTTTTTTTCCATGTTATCACAATAAAAAATTGACGAATAAATATAAAAATTATATTGTTTTGTTAATTATATTTGTTGATTAGGCGTACTTAATAACTTTTTTGATTTGAATTCTTTATATCACAAAAAGCTACAAAAGAGGACAAGATCAAAATAAATATAAGAATTTTAAAAAATGTCTTACTGGACAATGATTTTCAATCCATAAAATCGTTATTGCCAAGCATCTTATCGAGCATCCTAATTAAGTTATTTGCCTCGTCAAAGGACGATTAAGTCTAGACCTTTCCGGGTTCATTACCTTTCCGGGTTCATTGCTATAATAGTTTTTTGTGATTTTCCCCAATGTATTATTCTAGATATAGTAGTCTGACTTACCCTATAATGTTCTACCTTGCCATACAATAGTCTGTCTTGCCAGGGATATTGGGTTATATTTACTACTCTCACTATAGGAGTGAAATAGAATCTATAAGTCATGAAAGCTCGAAAAATGCAGTAGTTTTAATTATCTTTTCTGACTATTACACTTTAAGTACTATACATTTTTCAATATTAAGAGAACTATTTCACAAATATCTTTAAAATCCGGGTTTAACGCTTTCCCTTAATCCGGGAATTATCCTGTGAACCCGCTTTTGGTATTCACGATATTCGTCACCAAACTGTGCAACTAGCCTTGTTTCCCAGTGAAGGGACCCAAGAAATAGGTATATCGTCGTCAAAAGGTATATGATAAGCAGATTGACAGTCATAATAGGAGTTAACCATATCAATACCAGACCTGAGAGCAGAAAGGGATCCCTTATCCATCGGTAAATGCCCCGGATATTAAGGGAACCTGCTTCAGGAGTCTGAGGTGCGGAAAGCTGTGAACTTATTTTGAATCTGTGAGGTGCATCCCGAAAAGCTCTAGGGGCAATAAGTGCAGCAATTAACTGCCCGCTGACCATCAGCCAGCGCCAGGGAGAAGGTATTCTGTAGAGAATTCGTCCTGGACTTTTATAAAGCAGATAAATAAGTGGCAATATAGTCAATACTGCAATAAGGCTATATGCCGGCAGATACAACCTGTCTGCTCTGGAACCCAGGCCTCGTACGAGGAGGCGTTTGAAGGGCAGGCTCGCAGTCAGGCTGTGAATAGCTGCAAATGCTACCAGAGAAAAAACAGGAGTAATTTTGGATGAAGCCAATTCCATTAGTCCCCCTTATTTTATTTAAGTAGCTTATATTTACACACCGGTATGAAAAGTTTACTTATAGTGCATGATAAATATTGGAAGTTCAAGCAATTGATGTGGACGATAATTTAATAGTTAAAGTTGTCAAATTCCCAGTGATAAAATTTTCAATTCAAGTCTTTCTCCCACAGTCATAGCAACTGCCTTTATGAACACAAATTGTGCCGCCGCATTCGATACATGTCCATCTTATTTTTTCATTTCTTAGAAATTCCTCTATACCGAGTTTTTTAACATTTTCAAGATTCTCAATCACACTCATATTGTATCTGGTACGATATCTTTTATCCAAATGTCTTAAATTATTGCAAGGAAAACATTCACATTCAAAACAAAATGTTAATCTGCTTTTTGTTAAAGTTTCACATGTTTTTATTTTGCATATGACTCGAGTAACAGGTTTGTTAACATCAATTCTACAACCTGGGCATTTATTTTTCTTCCTTAAGTAAGCCATGCAAATGCAACAATTTATTCCACAGGGAGCAGTGAATAGAGTTTCATTCAATAATATCATACTCCTTATATACTGCATATAGATCAAACTGTACTAAAAGACAATATAGATCAAACTGTACTAAAAGACAAGCTTCAATCATCCTTGGCAGACATAACGAAAGGAGTAAAACGGAGTTAAACTTCAGTCATTTTTTATATGCTATCTGAAATGTTCTGATGTACCAGATATACTTCTAAAAATATCCACATTCAGAGGATACCGAAAATTCTTTAAGTTTTGAGTCATTTCTAAGTCAGTCACATTCATTCTTTTCCCTTTACAAACAAACATTAGGGCTTCTCGAATCTCCTAACTCAAATACCTTCCCTCAACAATATTTATATGCGTAAAAGTTTACAGTACACCTGATTTTTCCGAATGTTTTATATTACTCATTAGATTATTTAATATATCATGACATGTAGAAACATGGCATTCATGCATTAAAAAATTACAACCTGAGAACGGTTTCATAAATAAAAAAGAAGGTTCTGTTAATGAAATACTGGCAGCCGAAATACGAAACAATGAATCCCGAAGAACTGAAGAAATTACAGCTAAAACGCCTTCAATACAGCGTAAAACTGGTCTATGACAATGTTCCTTTCTACAGGCAAAACTATAAAGCCGCCGGAGTCACTCCAGAAGACATCAAGACTCTCGAAGATGTCCGTAAATTGCCTTTTACGCGGAAAACCGATCTTCGGGACAACTATCCTTTCGGGCTTTTCGCTGCCAAAAAAGAAGAGATAGTGCGTATCCACGCCTCGTCCGGAACCAGCGGAAAGCCTACAGTCGTCGGGTACACGGCAAAGGATATTGAGACCTGGTCAGACCTGATTGCCAGGGATCTTACAATGATTGGGCTTTCAAAAGGCGACACCATTCAGAACTCAATGAACTACGGGCTCTTTACCGGAGGAATAGGTTTCCATTACGGTGTCGAAAGAATGGGGGCAATGGTCGTGCCGGCTGCAACCGGAAATACTGCCCGGCAACTCGAGATGATGATCGACTTCGGCGTAACTGCAATCCACTGTACACCTTCTTATGCATTTTACCTTGCCGAAACGGCCGAAGAACTTGACATTATAGACAAGCTCTCCTTAAAAGCCGCCGTCTTTGGCGGTGAGCCCTGGTCGGAAAACACTCGGAAGCAGCTTGAAAAGCGTCTTAACCTCAAAGCCTATGACTGTTATGGTCTGTCTGAGATGTTCGGGCCAGGAATCGGTTTCGAATGCCAGGAACAGGACGGCCTGCATATCTGGAGCGACAACTTCCTTGTCGAAGTCCTTGATGAAAACGGAGAACAGGTCTCAGAAGGTGAAAAAGGCGAACTTGTTCTCACTTCCATCAACAAAGAAGGCTTCTGCAACGTCCGATACCGCACAGGCGATATGACAAAGCTTCTTGAATCCGAATGCGAATGCGGTCGGACAACCACAAGAATTTCCCGCCTCATGGGCAGGGCTGATGACATGATGATAGTAAGAGGAATCAACGTTTTCCCCTCACAGATCCAGGACGTCATTTCCCGCATCCCACAGGTTGGCGAACACTTCCAGCTCATCCTTGACCGGAACAAACACATGCTCGACGAACTCACAATCGAGGTCGAGCTCGAAGATAATGCCTTTACAGGCGACCTTAAAGACCTTAAAGCCGTCCAGAACTACGTCCAGCACGAACTTAAAGCCGTCCTGAATATCCGCACAAATGTCGAACTCCTTGAGAAAGGCAGCATCGAAAGAACAGCAGGAAAGGCAAAGAGAATCATCGACAGACGGCCACAGCTCTAAAGTTTGGCAGCACTAATCAGTAATTAATCAGGGAAACTTATCCCCTGACCTTTTTAACTTTTTAATATCCTCTTTTAACTTTTTAATACCTCTCTTATTCAGTAGTCCTTTCTAGCTTAATCTGACTTTTATTTTCTTTCCGCAAGCAGGTCGATTTACCTTTCAGAGTTGTAAACGTATCTACGCTCAACGCAGGAGAGCAGCCTTTTCATAATATGCGAAAAAACTGGGATTCCTACTTTTATAGACAGAATTTTAAAACAGCCAAAACCTGAAAATTTCCGTTTTAATCTATCTAAATAATAAAAATTATTATAAAATATATTCTGGCTTTTCAAAAAAATAAAGATATGTGTTTGCAGGTAACACATATCAGCTAGAGCTTGAATTGTCCTTAATATCAAGTTCTTTTTACCTTAACTCTTTGGGTCGAACTTCATAGCCCGGTCGTACACGATCTCTGAGTAGGCTGGCCCGGTTTTTGTAGTGTTCTCCAGGTAGGCCCTCCAGCCAATGAAAAGAGGCTGATCCAGTTCTATTCCATAAGTTCCTATACCATAGGGAACCTCATAGCAGTATTGATCACTTTCACTGCAGTTCCTGGTTAGCTTGTAGACATAAAGGTATTTCGCGTTGGGATTGTTGGGGAGATATTCCTCAGCAGACCCATTGAAATCTGCATCTGTGATTGCTCTAACACCGTTCCACATATCTGCTCCGTATATTGCGAAGTTCGAGTAAGATGCCTTTCCTGTGGCTACATGGTTAACTCCATATACAATTATGAATTCATTGGAATTTTTGCCAAGAGTAATTGCCGGATCTCGCAGGAAAGGATAGTACAGCGAAGTGTTAAAGAAGGGAGGTGTAGGCGAAGAAGCAGTCTGGTTTGCTGTCCATAGATAGACTGCATCGTTGTTGGGCCCTACACCATTGATTCCTCTCTGAATAGCGTCACTTCCTACCGGAACTGCCTGACTGGTCGGAAGCTCTGTGGCACTCGACTTATTATATTTGTTGAGAATCGCAGTCCTTAGCTCTTCGAGATCATCCGTAAGCTCGAACTCTGTTTTTCCAGTTCCGCGAACTCTTAGCTCCGGATAATCATAAGGATCCAGCTCCGTAGTGTTGTTGGGAGTAATTCGGAAAACAGTTGCAGGTGTATTGTTGATGTAATCGTCGCCAGCCTGCGTGTCATTGAATAAGGCTGGACGGACAAACGCAGCAAACGTATCGGAGTTATTCTCCAGGCCCATGTTTAATATGGTTGAGGGAAGTACCTGAGTGTTAATTATACTATTTGAATACCCTGATGATTCGGCAGCAGCCCGGATGCGTTGATCAATGCCTTTGTCAGCCGTAATAATTATTATCGTGGTTTGATTGAAAGGGTTTCCAGACTGTCCATCCGGCGTCCCTTCGGTTTTGATAACCATGTTGTTCACCGTATCTGCTATGTTGGAAAAGAGCCATCTCCTCTCATCCCCAATTGTCCTATGCATTATGTAGTGATCGTAGCTGAAGTATCTGCATTCCGGTGGTGTTCTTCCTACAAAAACAACAGCTTCATCAGGACGAAGGTTCCAGATTGGAGTTGTATTCCCGCTCATCCCGAGCGCACTTGTTAACCTGGAAACACGTCCATCTACTTCAGAGCCAGCTGACGCTGGAACAAAATATGCTACATATTTTGTGGTGGGATTGTTTCCGTATGCAGAAGGTATTATTCCTTTTTCCAATAACCCGATTAAATCAAAGTAACCCAATTCCCCTTCCTTTCCGGTGAACCCGTCCTGCTCCAAACCTGTCGAAAAGCCTCCGCATCGTATGTTTTCGCATCCTCTGCGAGAGCAATTTCTGTTAACGATATAAATAAAAAGCCAAGTATTATAACCAATATGTAATTTTTCATATATAACCCCCGAGTTAATTTATTATTTTATATATTAGAGACCTTGTCAGAACATTGACTATATTTAGACAGTCAATCAGTTAACAGTTCGTATCATTCCTTACTCCCATCCTGTTTTGGTTTACTAAATTTGTAAAAATAATATCACAGAAATACCCAAAAAACCTAACAAAACTTCAAAGCACATTTTTCATTTTAGATTCAAGCAGCCGGTTGTAAATACTGCTTTCTAATATCCAGGGTACTCAACGCTCGACGAAGGAGAGCGGCCTTTCTCGCGAAGTCTGCAAAAAAGCTGAAATTTTCGAATATTATCAAACGGAACCCTAATAAAGTCAAAATCTGTGGAATTTTTATTCCAGTCGTTCTAAATAACAAAATTTATTTTACTTGCCTCCAATACCAAAAAAGAATTGGAGGAGTTTATGGATCCAGCCGCTCTTACCCAGCTCGCCCAGCAAACAACAAATATTCTCATTCCTGCCTTGTCTGCCCTGTCCATTGCAGGAAAACCCGCAGTTGACAAAGGCAAAGAAGTCCTTGTGGATTTGATTTATGAAAAAGCCTTTGAAAAACTCGGTTCTGAAAGTGGGAAAAGAGCACAGGCTTTACTGGAGAAAATAAGCCCTAAAATGAGTGCCTCTCTCGAAAAAGCACTTACAAAAGTTCTCAGAAACTCCCATGATCCAAAAGCAGAGGAAGAACTTCAGCAGGAAATCCTGAACTTGCTTACGAAAAATCCAGGCCTAGTAAAGGAAATTAAACACATTGTAATAAATTTCAATGTTAAAAACGTTGACCAGCTTGCATTAGGAAATTACAATAATTTCTTCAATCTTAAAACGCCTTCTGGAAACGAATTCATTAGAATTATTGAGTATCTGGATCAGAAAAGGAAAGAAGCCGCAAACCAGGAAATACTGAACCATTACAACCCTTCAACCCTTCCGTATTATCCCGAAAAACTAAAGTTATTCGTTACCGAAAACCGTTCAGAAGAGTTAAAGAAAGCACTTACATACCTCGAAAATCACCGAATTTTA
>Ga0074193_1001632_pt1 | contig 25724 bp, 22 predicted proteins | sample EPASupsiteHSE605_FD_64523 | JGI IMG/M metagenome (GOLD analysis project Ga0074193, IMG submission 64523) | Bioremediated contaminated groundwater from EPA Superfund site, New Mexico - Sample HSE6-05 | ecosystem: Environmental > Aquatic > Deep subsurface > Groundwater > Contaminated ... | reverse complement strand
TTTTGGCATTGAGTCCGTAGAAAAACAGGTGTAATCCTGTAGGCACACGCCAAAATTGACCCCGCCCGCCAACGCCCAGCAGGCAAGGCTTTGCGGCTAGGCGTGTTCCACAACCCGTAAACCCAGGGAAAGTTGCCATGAAAATCCCGAATGCCAACAAGACTCCGCAAGGATGCACAAGAGAGATAATCTTATATTTTACCTTGATACTGTATCTTTTACAGCCTGTAATAACAGAGGCTTCAGGTTTTCGTGTTGCCAACCAATCACTTTCGGCGGTGGGATTGTCAGGAGCACACACGGCCTTCACGCCAGGACCGGATTCCAGCTACTACAATCCAGCCAACATGAGTTCACTGCCCGATCATTGGCAGGTGGAAACCTCGTTGACCCTCCTGCAGTTGCCCGGTATCGAATACACAGATAACCGGAACGCCTTGTTTAACGGCATATCTGAACGCGAGCTTTTCTTCATGCCACTCTTTCATGTGACTTCTCCTCGCTATGGGAACCTGCGCTACGGTTTCTCCCTGACTTACCCTTACGGTTTGTCAAAGCAATGGGAGCAAATGTATCCCCGAGCATTCGCAGAAAAATTTTCTCTGTTGACGGTGGAAGCCAATCCCTCATTTGCGTACGAAGCAGCCAATTGGCTGAGTATCGGGGGGGGGCTCCGCATAGTGTATGGCGAGGGCGAAGTAGAGAACGAAATAGGAGCTCCATTGTCGCCCATCGTCACTCTTCATCGCTCCTCGGAAGGAACAGACACCCAAGTGGGCTATAATCTGGCGCTGTCGCTCCGGCCGAACAAGCAGTGGGCTCTAGCCGCAACGTATCGTTCCGAAATCAATCTGAATTTGACCGGCCACAGTGAGCTTCAGGTGTTAGCCGGACCAACTGTTATGGCCTCCTATTTCGGCGATGGCGCTGTCGGTATCACCTTGCCAGCGGTTTTAAGCCTGGCGACATCCTACTCCTTTGATCGGTTGACCGTGGAACTGGCATGGGATCGTACCTTTTGGTCATCGTTCGAAGCATTGGATTTTGTCTACGAGCAAGGGTTCCAGTCATCCCCCTTTGCTCCTTTTGACAGTGTGAGTATTAAAAATTGGAATGATGCCGATGCCTACCGCATTGGTCTCACCTATGATTGGAATGAGCGTTGGACCACAACCCTCGGTTTTACCTACGACCGGACTCCGGTCCCAGTGTCTACCCTGGGATTTGAGCTGCCGGATGCCGACGCGATGGTCTATTGCACGGGCATCCGCTATCGCTATTCGGCGGCGACGGAGCTAGGCCTTTCATACATGTACCACCGCACCCGCCCCCGCTCAGTGAGTGGCGCTGATACGAACACTTCAAGCATTGAGGGGAGATTTACCGAAGGTGGCGCCCATGCGGTGACTTTGGGCGTGATCACTACCTTTTGACCAGAGGCAAGATCGGAGCGAGCGTTCAGTGGCCGAATCTCCGAGGGATAAGCATAGGGGTCTCCCGGCAGTAGGCTCGGTAGGGTTCGCCGAGGCTTCGCCGTAGCTTGCGCTCCTCGAGCAAGGTGCCGACAATGAGATAGGCCGTGAGAATGGACCGGGTGATCAGGGTGACATCGGTGAGTCCCGGTAAGGCCCAAAGCAGAGCAATGCCGCCGCTGTACCAGGGATGGCGGACGTAGCGAAGGATACCGGTCTTTGTGAAACTCGGCGGGTTGCTTGTTCGCCCGGCACGATAGTCCCGCCACTGGCGGAAGCCAAAGAAGGCTTGGAGGTCGTAGACCCTCAGGCCACCGATGAACATTATCAGGGCATAGAGAAAGAGCAGCCCGCGAACGGGCCACAGCCAGGCGAAAGGAAGATCAATGGGGCGCTGCGGCAGGGCGACGGTGTACCAGAGCACCGGCAGCAGGCTGAACAAGGAAAAGCAGACATAGCTGATTCGGTACAGCCCGAGCCACGCCCCGTCTCTTCGTTCGAACCATCGCCGCACGCTATCGGTAATCAGCAGGCTGTGCCCGGCACACCAAGCCAGCCAAAGAAACATCACCCCACGCATAGCCGTTTCCTTTCTCCGGGCGCTATCGTTTCCACCGCTTTTCTCCAATATTGCGCTTTGCCCCTTTTATTCATTGCGAAAGGTCCGCAGGCTATTGGCGTGGTGCATTTCATCTTCCATGGGCACAGTATGGCAAACCGCGCAGTTGCGGTTGGAACCCAGGGGGAGCCGGTTGAGTTGATATTGTAGCGGCTGAAGCACATCCAGTTGCACCCCATGAGGATTATTCGCCGGATAAAGGGCATGCGGGCTGGAGTGGCAGGCGGCACAGAACAGACGACCGCTATTGTCGGTGCGGTTGCGGTAAAGTTCTTGTTCACCCCCGGTCCAGGTGTTGGCGATGGTGTCCGTTTCCGGCGGCTGATAATTGACATGGCAGTGCAGGCAATCGGGCTGATTGATCCAAGGTTTACGGGGGAGGGCGCTGTCCATGTTGGTCACCGCAGGCTTCAGGAGGGCCATGAGGATCGTGGCCTGTCTCTTTCCGGCCTGCTGCTCCTGTTTTAACAGGCCCAACGCCTGATCCTCGATGGAGCCATGGCAGTTGATGCAATTCAAGCCAATACCAGCGTGGATATCGCGCAGGTTCCGGGTCGCTCCGGTGGGTGAAGCGGGATGGCAGAACGCGCAGGCTTCCACGCCCCTGTTCCTGAGATAATGCGTGTGGAATCCGTGGATAGAGGCTGAGAGGTTAAGTCGGTCCCTGTCTCCTTCGGCCCGGACCATCAGGTCGGCATGGCAGGTTTGGCAGCGAATTGTTTTGCCTGATCGCGCGGAAGCGACCAGAGTGGTCCCGCTGAGCCGGTCATGGACCTCCAAAATGTTCATGGCGGTTTCCCGATTCAAGCCAGCGTAGTCATCCGGACCAGGGGAACCACCGTGACAGTTGTTACAACCCATCTCGGTGGAGACTGGCGCCACTACCTTGGTCGTGGCCAGGAGCGTATCGTTTTCGTCTCTGGCTTCAATGGTGACCACGGGATAGGGGTCAAATCCCTGCTTCGAGATGGGGAGAAGGGCGACCCCTTCGGCCGTGAATACATCCTCCTCCGGGAGCATGGCGCCGGACGGCGCAGCTTGGCCATCGGCGCCGGCAAATCCATTTTCCACCCGATAGCTGATGGTCACCCCCTGATTGACGATTGCGGGCACCTCCCCCCGCTGGATCAACTGCGCCCGCAGTCCATTGCCCGGTGGAAAGAGCGACAGCAAACCCTTGACTTCGGCGACATAGCGCATGCCCAAGGTGCTCCAGGCGAGGAGGACATATTGATCTGTTGCCGGAACAAAGCCCGGAACCTCGACTATTTTTTCAACGAGCCGCACCGGCGCGGGGTCGCTTCTGCCGTTGAGGCCATGGGCGATGTACCAGGCGAGTGTCCGGCGTTCTTTGGCCGAGCCGGTGAAGGGCGGCATGGCGGGATGGAAGACATCCATGCCGCTGATCATGGCGTCAAGGCCGCTTGGAGTGTAGGGCGCGGCCAGTTTTTTGATGTCCCGCATAGGTCCGCCAATGGCGTGACAGGAGAGACAGAGCAGATTGTACAGTTCCTGGCCCGCTTCTAGTGAATTGGCTTCGGTGATCTCCCGGTGGCGCACCCATTTGGCTGTAGCCAGGATCCCTTCGGCTTGAAGGCGGTTCACATCCTTGTGGTAAATGGAGGTTGAATAGAGGAAATCACGGATGATATAAGGCCGTCGGCCACCCTCGCGGATGAACTCAAAACAACCCATGGAGACTTGGCCGATCAGCAGGAGCAGGATCGCCAGTGGCCTGCTCAAACCGGCCGGTATCCGGATGGCCAGGAGCAGGCCACCGAGCACCAGCATCGGTGAGCAGAGGAAAAAGCCGTCGATAAAGATCCGCATCGAGGGCATGCGCGCAAAGATGGTTTCCTGCAGCTCGAACGGCAGGGCGGCCCGGTACCAAAAAGCGGCGGCGATAAAAAAGAGAAAAGGAATGAGCAGCCAGCGGGCGCAGAATCGGACCATGATGGTCCGCAGGGAGGCGTCCTTGAGCCAGGTCGCGGTCACCAGGCCGAACAAGCCGGCGATAATCAGGGCAAAGAAGGTGCGAAAAAAGAGCGAGGGCCAGAAACTCGGGTTGAAAAAACCGGACCAGAAGCTCCCGTTCTGAAGCCAGTCGCCGGGGGTGAGCATGAAGCCGACGATGCCGTTGATCAGCAAGAGCGACATCCAGGCGGCGCCGAAATAGATCCAGCCGAGCACCTGGTGGCGGTGCGGTTCCATCCGGTCGAAGGTATAGGTATAGAGGAATAGGGAGACGATCTCGACGAGAAAACAAACCCATTCCGAGGCCCAGGCAAAGACAAAGGTGTGGATGAGAATCGAGGTGGCCGCCGGGTTGAGCAGGGAGATGATGAACCAGATGCCCACCCCGCTGATCGAGCCGGCTACCATGGTGAGCAGGAGGAAGAAGCGGGCATGTGTGCGGACGTATTCGAGGATCGCCGGATTATGTTCCCGCCGGGCCTTGCGTTCGGCCAACACCAGGAAGAGACCGCCGCCCACCGCGAAATGGGAGATGTAGACGTGGAAAACGGCAATCAGGACCACTAAAAGCCCGCCGCCGAAAAAATCGATTTGCCAGACCGGATAATTCATGACCGCGCCTCGCTGTCAGCGCCAGGCCGAAGGGTGAACCAAACCATCCAGCCGATCAGTGCCAGACCGGTCGCCAGAAAGAACAGAAAGAGAAAAAGTGGCGAATATGAGGGGGCAAGAGGCAGTTGCGCCACGGAAAACCAAGGGGCAAGCAGGGCGGTGCGCAGCAGGCCGCGGGCCAGGAGCATCAAGGCGATCGTGCCCAAGGTGCAAATCAGGGCTGGCATCACTCGACTGGTTAATCCGTAGAGAACGGCGGGTATGGCAAGCACGATGCCACCGACCAGCGTGAGCAGCAGAAGCAGGCCAATGGTGTTCGAGGGGGTGAGCAGTCCTTTGGGTAGGGTGGTAAGAAACCAGAGGCCGATGGAGCCGTTGACGAGGGTGGCGTAACTGAACCAGCGGCAGCCATAGGCGATCCAGGGAAGGGCGGCTTGATCACCTCGCTTCCGCTGCCAGTGAAACCAGAGGGCGATGGCCAGTCCGCCGACTGCCACCGCTGCGACCATGAAATGGAGGAACCGGGGCACAAGCATGGGGTCGTCGAGGTTGAGCAGCAGGCCGCGGGGCTGATCGAAATAGCGGCTCCAACTTGCCGGCGCTTGCATTAAGGTGAGGTTGTTGATGAAGAAAAAGGCGACAGCCAGCAGCAGGAGGGCGATCAGTCCGGCAATGAGCACCCGGAGGCCACCCAGTTGCGCATACCGGTCTTTATAGACATAGGCCAGCGAGTAGGCACCGATCACCAGGGCAACAACCGACAGCCAGAAAACCGCCATGAGGATGGAACTGGTGTAGATGAGATGCCCGTACAGCACCTGCACAAAGAGCAGCGGTGCCACACCGAAGTTGACGACAAAGGCGATGGTGAAGGGCAGGGTGCGGGAGACGGCCTCGGTGCAGGGTGAAGTGCGGCCGCTCCGAAGATGGCTGACCAGCGCGATGAAGGTGGTGCCGAACATCACGTTCATCAGCAGGATGTGGATAAAAAAGGTCAGCAGCAGAAAAAGCTGAAACCATCCCCAGGGGACGGGGATGGCATCCGGCGTGGGGATGAGCGCGGCGGGATCCATGACGGCCTCCTTTATTGCTGATTACACTCCAATTCCGTTGCCGGATAAGGAATGATGTGCATCTCAAGGGAGCGAACGATCGATCACCTGGAAAGGTGTGCCGAGCCAAAATCGATTGAGCGGGCTGGATGTGCAGGGGCAGGGTTTGGCCTCTTGCTCAACCTCGTTTACGGTTTCGGCTCGTTGACCGCGGGGAGAAGAATGCATTTTTCCGGACAAAAGGCCGCGGCCTGATAGATCGCCTCGGTCACCTCCTGGTCGGGGTCGATCAATTCGGCCTTGCCGGTCAGCGGATTGAGGACAAAAACATCGGGGCACATCTCGCAGCAGGTGGCGCAACCACTACAGCGGTAGCTGTCAATAACAATGGCATGCATCAAACAGAGGGTTCCGACGAAAACATCTCAGCAGCCGCAGCTCGAAAAAGCCTCCTTGGTGAAATTTTTGTCCGGCTCGATCGGGTATTCGCTGGTGTAGCAGGCTAGGCAGAAATGGTCGCGGCTTAAGCCCGTGGCCTCCACCAGTCCCTCTGGGCTGAGATAATGGAGCGAGTCGAGGCCGAGATAGTCGCGGATCCCCTCCACCGTGTTGCCGGCGGCGATCAACTGGGAGCTGGAAGGAAAGTCGATGCCGTAGTAACAGGCGTGGCGGGTGGGCGGACAACTGACCACCATGTGGACCTCGGCGGCCCCGGCCCGGCGCAGCGACTGCACCCGGCTGCGGCCGGTGGTGCCGCGGACGATCGAATCTTCGACGATAATAACCCGCTTCCCCTTCAACAGCGAACGCACCGGGTTGAGTTTGACCCGGACCGAAAAATCGCGCATCGACTGGGTCGGCTGGATAAAGGTGCGGCCGACATAGTGGTTGCGGATCATGCCCATTTCCAGGGGGATACCCGAGGCGGTGGAATAGCCGATGGCCGCGTAGTTGCCCGAATCGGGGAAGGGCATGACGAAATCGGCCTCGATTTTGGCCTCCCTGGCCAGGATCTCACCCATCCGCTTCCGGGCGGCATAGACATTGAAGCCGAAGACGTCGCTGTCCGGCCGGGCGAAATAAACATGTTCGAAGATACAGAAACTTTTTTGCGCCGGCGCCCAGGGAAAGAGCGAGGTCAATCCCTGCTCGTTGATGATCAGTACCTCACCCGGCTCGATGTCGCGAATATACTCGGCCTCGATTAGGTCCAGGGCGCAGGTTTCGGAGGCGACCACATGGGCGCCGTTGTCGAGCACGCCGAGGCAGAGTGGTCGGAAACCGTTGGGGTCGCGGACGGCGATCATGGTGTCCGGGGTCATGAGCAACAGGGAATAGGCGCCCTGGATGCAGGAAAAGGTGGTCTTGATCGCCTCTTGGAGGCCCCGGTCCATGTGGCGCGCCATCAGATGGATGACGATCTCACTGTCCATGGTGGTCTGGAAGATTGAGCCCTGCTGTTCCAGGTGTCGTCTAAGGGCGATGGAGTTGACTAGGTTGCCGTTGTGGGCGACGCTGAGCGGCATCCCCTTGTGGGTGGCCATGAAGGGTTGGGTATTGATGATGTTCGACTCGCCGGTGGTGGAGTAACGGACATGACCGGTAGCCAGGTGGCCGGAGAGGCGTTGCAGGGTCCGTTCATTGAAGACGTCGGCAACCAGGCCCATATCTTTGTGGATCAGGACTTTCTTGCCGTCGCCGACAACGATGCCGGCGCTTTCCTGGCCGCGGTGCTGGAGGGCGTACAGTCCGAAGTAGACGAGCTTGGCGGCGTCCTGGTGACCGAAAACCCCGCAGATGCCGCACTCATGCCGGGGTTTTGTCGAAAGTTCCTGTTCAGGTACGTATGTGTTCATATCTACTGCCTACAATATTGTCAGGATGCGCCAAAAACCGAAAGGCACAAAGAACGGTTCCTTGTGCCTGTACTTTTGTCGATCCATCTATCTCGAAGAAGGTTATTATCAACCAGATTGCACGTTTTTTTTCAACAAAATATCGGGTATTGTCGAATAATAATAAAATAAGAACGATTTCAATTTTCTTCAATGGTGGATCGATGACCAACTCCTTTCCCAAACTGACTGCAACCGTCAAGGCCGCAGGCTGAGCCGCCAAGTTGGGCCCGGGGGACCTGGGCCGGATACTGTGCGGGCTTGAATTGCCGCAGGACCCCAATCTGCTGGTGGGGACCGAGACCTGCGACGACGCCGGGGTGTATCGTCTCAACGACGACATCGCCCTGATCCAGACCCTTGATTTTTTCACTCCCATTGTCGACGACCCGTACGACTTCGGCCGGATTGCCGCTGCCAACTCCCTGTCGGATGTCTACGCCATGGGAGGCTGGCCGTTGTTGTGCATGAATATCCTCGCCTGCCCGGCCAAGACCATGGATCAGGGGGTCTTTCGGAGGGTGGTGGAAGGGGGCCTGGCCACAATTCGGGAAGCTGGGGCGCTGCTGGTGGGCGGTCATTCCATCGAGGATGCGGAGTTGAAATACGGCCTGTCGGTGACCGGCCTGGTCCATCCGGCGCGCGTCCTGCGCAATAGCGGCGCCCGACCCGGTGACGTCCTCCTGCTTACCAAGCCCTTGGGGACGGGGATCCTGTCAACGGCGATCAAGGGTGGCCTGACGGAAGCCGAGACGGAACGGCAACTGGTGGAGCTGTTGGCCACCCTCAACCGGATGCCGATGGACATCCTCAATGAAGACGAGGGGATGCGGGCCGGGGTGCATGGCTGCACCGATATCACCGGTTTTGGCCTCTTCGGTCACCTGTATGAGATGGCTTCGGCCTCGGGCGTGTCTGTTCAGCTCGAGCAGGACCGCCTGCCGATCCTGCCGGGGGTGCGCGATTTCGCCGATATGGGTATTATTCCCGAGGGGGCCTACCGCAACCGGGGCTTTTACCGGCAATGGGTCCGGTCCGGGCTGCCGGAGATGGATTCCCTGGAGATGATCGGCTACGACCCGCAGACCTCGGGTGGCCTTTTGCTGGCGATGGATCGTGAATCAGCGGCGCGGTTGCTCGGGGAGCTGAAGCGGCGGGGCTATGCGCCGGAGTGCCGGGTGATCGGCGAGGTCCGATCCGCCGATCCGGGGCTGGTCCGCATCGGTTAACCGAGCCCGGCCTTTAGCAGGAGGTCTCGGTCAGCAGGGCGACCAGCAGCCGGGTCAGATCGACCATGTCTTGCAGTTCCACCTGTTCGCGGGTGGAATGGACATTGGTCATGCCGGTGGCAATGATCGCCGTGGCCAGGCCATGGCCGTTGAAGATGTTGGCGTCACTGCCGCCGCCCGCCCGCTCGTAGGAGAGCTCCATGCCGATCGACCGGGCCGCCGCCTCCACCCGCTGGAGTACCCGATCTTGCCGCTGGAGTTGCATCACCGGAAAATCCTGGTGGACCTCCACGCTCACCGCAGGCGTGCCCTTGGCCGAACCGGTCGGGTCGGTCCAGGCGGCCACGGTGGCGGTGAAGATCGCGCGGATCTCTTCGGTCACCCGCTCCAGCTTCTCCATCGAATGGCTGCGGACCTCGCCTTCGATCACCACTTTTTCCGGGACAATGTTGGAGGCGGCGCCGCCGCTGATGGTGCCGAAGTTGGCGGTGGTCTCTTCGTCGATGCGGCCGCCCGGCACCTTGGCCAGGGCCTGGGCCGCCAGGATGAGGGCGCTCACCCCCCATTCCGGATGCAGCCCGGCGTGGGCTGCTACGCCGTTTACGGTGATGCTCAGCCGGTTGGCGGCCGGGGCATGGGTGATCACCCGGGCAAAGCCGCTGGAATCAAGGGCGTATCCCTCGGTGGCCCGGACCAGTTTCGGGTCCAGGGCCTTGGCCCCGATCAGGCCGATCTCCTCGCAGGTGGTGATGACGAATTCCACCGGCCGGTGCGGCTGTCCGGTCTCCCGCAAGAGCCGCATCGCCTCGATGCAGGCGGCGATCCCGGATTTGTCGTCGCTTCCCAGGACGGTGTCGCCGGCGCTGGTGAAGAGGTCGCCAATCCGTTTGACCCGCACGCCCTCGGCCGGCTGCACCGTGTCCATGTGGCAACTGAAAAAGATCGGTGGCAATTCAAGAGCGCCGGCGAAGCGGATGATCAGGTTGCCGCATTCCGAACCGGTGCGGCCGCTCGAATCGTCTTCAACAATGTCCACCGCCCCGAGTTCGCGAAAAATCTGCTGCAATCGTTGTGAGATCCGCCCTTCCCGGCGGGAAGGGCTGTCGATTTCGCAAAGTTCGGTGAAAGTGGCTGCCAGCCGTTCCCTATTCATTGCCATGGCCTGACCTCACAAGGACGACGGCGTGGGCGGCAATGCCCTCGCCCCGTCCGGTGTATCCCATTTTTTCGGTGGTGGTTGCCTTGATGTTGATGGCTGCGGGTGACACCTTGCAGCAGCGGGCGAGATTTACTTGCATCGCGGCGAGATAGGGCGCCAGTTTGGGGCGCTGACAGACGATGGTCAGGTCGGCGTTGCCCAGACGGTAGCCTTGTTCTGCCAGCAGTTGTTGTACCTGCGCCAGCAGGAGCAGGCTGTCGATGCCTTGGTAGCGGGGGTCGGTATCGGGAAAGTGGCGGCCAATGTCGCCGGCGCCCAGAGCGCCGAGCAGGGCGTCGGTCAGGGCGTGGGCCACGACGTCGGCATCGGAATGGCCGTCCAGGCCCAGGTGGTAGTCGATGACAACACCGCCGAGGATCAATTTGCGGTCGACAACCAGCCGGTGGGCGTCAAAACCATGGCCTATTTTCATGGTGGATTCCTCCGTCAGCAGGGCTTCGGCCACCTGCAAATCTTCCGGCCGGGTGAGCTTGCCATTGCGTTCGCTGCCCTCGACCACCCGGACCGGAATGCCGGCCGCCTCGAGCAGCGAGGCCTCGTCGGTGCCGATGAAGCGGCTACGTTCCGCCTCGGCAAAGGCCCGTTCCAGGAGTATCCTGGTGGCAGCCTGCGGCGTCTGCGCCTGCCAGAGATGGGAGCGGTCGACGGTTGCCGTGATCGTCCCGTCCTCTCCAACCTTTTTCAGGGTATCCTTGACCGGCACCGCCGCGATCACCGCCCCATGCCGGTCCGCCCCGTGCAGGCAGCGGAGGATGGTCGCCCGGTCCACCAGCGGCCGGGCCGCATCGTGCACCAGCACCAGCTCGATCTCGGCGGGCAGACTGCGCAGGCCGGCCCGGACCGAGTCCTGGCGGGTCACGCCGCCGGCGGTGATGCGAAGCTTCTCGGTCTGATGTGCCGGGAAATGGGCATGGAGCAGGTCGAAGGTGTGCTGCACGTAATCGGCGGGAGCGACCACCACCAGGGCACGGATCATCTCCAGATCGAGAAATGCCTTGCAGGTACGCACCAGGATGGGCGATCCTGCCAAATCGAGAAATTGTTTGGGCCGGGTATGGCCGAAGCGGGAACCTGTGCCCCCGGCCGGGATGATAACCCCGGTCAGGGGAAGCTGAAACGAGTTGTTGTGCACAAGTGAGAAAAAAAGGGGTGAATTATAAGCCGAATTCTGTTTCCGCCCGAAGGCGGGCCATGATCATTTGACTAGGATGCCGGTTGCCCGGCATCTCGTGCAACCTACCCGGAGGCTTCAGGCGGGCCGCCCTCAAACGCCTCCCTATTTGGTCTTGCACCCGGTGGGGTTTACCCTGCCCCCCATGTCGCCATGGGGGCGGTGAGCTCTTACCTCGCCATTTCAACCTTACCTGTGAACGCTCGCGCGCCCCATCGGCGGTGTCTTTTCTGTGGCACTTTCCCCCGGTTGCCCGGGGTTCGCGTTACGAACCACCGCGCCCTATGGTGTTCGGACTTTCCTCTCCGGCAGATGCTGGAGCGATCATGCATTCACCCCTTACTTCGTGTCGACGGGCTGGCGAGACAGCGCCACCCCTCAATCGTCTTTTCGGTCGATCCCCTGGTTGGCCAGTTGATCGGCGCGGGCGTTCTGCGCCCGCGGCACATGGGCAACCGACCACTTGCCGAACCGGGCCAGTCGCTCCCGCACCTGCTGGAACAGGGGCAACAACACCTCGTTCTTGACCTTGTAGCGGCCCTGGATCTGGCGGACAATCAGTTCCGAATCGAGGAAAACGGCCAGCTCGGTGCATCCTTGCAGCAAGGCCTCCTCCAGGCCGATGAGCAGGGCCTTGTATTCGGCGACATTGTTGGTGCAGGTACCGAGATAGACCGAACGGGTCGCCAGTTCCTCGCCCCCTTCGGTGAGAAGCACCGCGCCGGCACCGGCCTGGCCGGGATTGCCGCGGGAGGCGCCGTCGGTGAACAGGCGGCAACGGCCGGTGTGTGCTGTCCGGGCGGGCATTCTTGCCGGTTCAGGCGGGGCGGCATCTGCGGCACTGTTCTCGTGCTTTGTCCGGGTACCGGAGATCATCCGCCGGAGGCCTGCGGGATGCTGGCCAGGGAAGATGCGCCGGAGGACATCGTCGTCGAGCTGTTCCGCCAGACGGTGCAGGATCTGATCCCGGGTCAGCAGCTCATTTGTCAACCGCGGATTCCTCGACTTCCCGATAATAGAGAATGCGCTGGCAAGTCGGACAGAGATTGAATTTTTCCGCCTTGCGCACCTCGATAACCTGCTGCGGCGGCAGCGCCATGTAACATCCCTGACAGACGTTGTCGTTGACCGCCACCACTGCCAGACCGTCGCGTTTGTCCAGGAGCATGGTGTACCGTTTGAGGTAAGGCCCTTGCAGGGCCGCTGCCTCGGTATCCCGCTGGCTGGCCACGGATTGTTTGGCTAGCTCGATGCGCTTGATTTCTTTGTCAACGTTTTCGACCTCTTCGGTCAACAACTGTTGTTCGCCTGCGCAGAGGTTCTCCAGGGCGGCAACCTCTTTTTCCAACTGTTCGATCTGCTCGATGAACTGAAGAATCCGGTCTTCCGTTTCCTTGACCAGTCGTTTGTTTTCCTCGATTTCTTTGAGCAGGGCCTGGTGCTCCCGGCTGGTCTGGACCTGCATCATTTTGTTCTGCCGGTCCTTGACCCTAGCCCCGGCCTCCTCGTGCTCGGCCTTGGTCTCCGACTGCTTCTGGTTGAGCAGCTCGATCTTGGTGCGGAAATTGGCGATGGCCTCCTGTTTTTCGGCAATGGCCTGTTCGCGACCGGCTACCGCCGCCTGATGTTTGGCGATGGCGTGGTCGAACCCGGCAATCTCACTGTCGATTGCCTGCAGCTTGATGAGTTTGAGTATTTCCTCTTTCAATGATGAGCTCCTCGATCGATAGGTCTTGAGTTAAAAAATAGGAAGAAGGTCCGTTTTATAACGAATAGCCGTGCGTGGCGGTATGGTTTGCGGTTGTGGGCAAGGCTTCGATACACTGTTCATACCAGGCGGAGAGGTGGTTGCTGGATTGCCGCGTCGATAACCAGGCCCCAGTCGCGACCAGCGGCCAGTTGCCGCAATGTGTCCCGGAAAAGCGCCATGGCCGGGTACTCGGTGGCGAAATGTCCGGCGTCGAGCAGCCACAGACCGGTGTCCGCAGCCCAGCAGGCCACGGAATGCTTGATCTCGGCGGTGACAAAAACATCTGCCCCCTGGTTGAGGGCGACTTCGGCAAAATCGGAGCAGGAACCACCGCAGACCGCAACGGTCATCACCTGTTCGGGCCGGGGGCCGGCTTCCAGAATCCATGGCGGGGCGCAGACCTGCCGGAGCCTGGCAAGAAACACGTCGGCGGTTAACGGTACGGGATAGGTGCCGACCCGGCCGAGACCGCAGGCAAGATCGCACTCTTTGCGGGAAGAAATCAGGGGTCTGGTCTCCACCAGGCCCAGAGCATGGGCAAGATGATCGCTGACACCGCCCTGGATCGAATCGAGATTGGTATGGCAGGCGATGACACTGATTTGGCTGCGGGTGGCAGTGGCGATGAAGCGGCCCGAAGGGGTGTCGGTGCGCAGCGCCTTCAGGGGGCGGAAAATGATCGGGTGATGGGTGAGGACCAGATCGTAGTGTCCGACGCGGGCCTGATCGATCAGGGAGCAGGTGGGGTCGAGCGCCAGCAGGACGCGATGCACCGGTTGTTGCGGGTCGCCGACCAGAAGACCGACATTGTCCCACTCCTCGGCAAGGCTTTCCGGGGCGATGTGCTGCAGAATTGTCAGAAAATCTCGGACGGTAGGCACTCTGTTACTCTATAAAGAAAAAGAGGCACATCTTGTGGGAGATGTACCTCTTCTTAGGCATTGCGGTCAATGCCCCACGGTTTTTTCAGTAATAGTTGCCAGGAACTGCTCAATGTTTTCAATGTCAGGCAATTGGGGGTGGAGAAGGTTGGCGAAGCATCCGTTCCGTTCTTCCGGAAAAATGGTGGGCCCACCTGGACTCGAACCAGGGACCGACCGGTTATGAGCCGGTGGCTCTAGCCAACTGAGCTATAGGCCCGGATGTTACGATAAACTCGAAATAATAGCAATGAATCAAAAAAGGTCAATAGTTTTTCGCAGTATTTCCGAAAAAACGAGGTGCTGGTGGAGAAAAGGGGGCAAGATCGTAAACGATTCTGGCATATTGACCGGGACATGCATACGGTACAAACGTTTATGTCTCTCTCGAGTTTTCAGGGGTACGAACAGGATGATGAACAGGTGTCTCGATGTTGTATAATAATCTGATTTATTTTCTGGTGGTTATTTTTGTTTTCTCCACCAACACCCCGGCGGCCAAGCCGTCCCTGTCTCCTTTCTGGACCTTGGCCGCTTTCGTGGCGATCACCTGGGGATTCGACCGGGTCGCCTCGCGGATGTTCGCCCGGTCTGCCTCGGGATCGGCAAGCTATTTCTCCGTGGAGAAAAGGTTGTCAATCCTGGCGGTGATGGTGTTCATGGGATTGGTCTATCTCCTGGACCTGAAATACTATCTTAATCCCCTCTCCCTGGGCGGCCATCTGCCGGTGCTGGCCGACATCGCCGGGCTCGGATGCTTCTTCCTCCTCTTGATCCTGATGTGGCGGGCGGCCCGGCCCCGGTACCAGCAGATTTTTCAGCGTTCCTATTCCCCCTGGGCCTTTGTCCGCTCCAATTGCAAGGCCAATCTGCCCATTGTCCTGCCCTGGCTGATTCTTTCCCTGGTGTTCGACGGGCTGTTGGCCCTGCCGTATCCCGGGTTGGTCAAGATGCTGCGTTCTCCCTGGGGTGACCTGATCCTCTTTGCCCTGTTTCTCTTTTTTCTGGTCCTCGCCTTTCCGCCGCTGGTCCGCTTTCTCTGGGGCTGCACGCCCCTGGAGCCGGGTCCGTTGCGGGACCGGCTCCAGGCCTTTTGCCGAGCCCAGGGGTTTTATTCCGAGATCTACACCTGGCCGCTCTTTGAGGGGCAGGTTCTGACCGCGGGTATCATGGGGATCGTGCCGAAGCTGCGGTATCTGATGATCACGCCCGCACTCCTGGAAACCCTGACCGAGGAGGAACTGGACAGCGTCCTGGCGCACGAGATCGGCCATGTCAAACATCTGCACCTGTTGCTCTACATCGTGCTGTTTCTCGGGTTCAGCCTGTTCGCCGGGGCGGCGGCCAAGCCCTTGCCCCATCTCATTCTTTCCAGCGAGCTCTTTTACCGCATCCTGCCCCATCTGCCGGTTGCACCGGGCAATCTGTTGGGCATTCTGGCAACGGCGCCGCTGCTGGTGCTGATGCTTGTCTACTTTCGTTTTGTTTTCGGCTACTTCATCCGCAATTTCGAGCGGCAGGCCGATGCCTATGTCTTCCGCGCCCTTGGCACCAGTTGGCCGTTGATTCGCTCGTTTGAAAAGATTGCCCTACTCAGCGGCGGCAATCGGGAGGAGAAAAATTGGCATCATTTCGGCATCGGTGAACGGATCGATTTTCTCCGGCAATGTGAACGCGACCGCAACCTGGTCAAACGGCATGATCGCAGACTTCGCCTTAGCCTTCTTGTCTACTGTGCCTGTATCGGCCTGGGGGTGCTTGCCTTGGACCGGATGGAAACCGGTAAGCTCTCCGAGGGCTATGAAACCAAATATGCCGAGGCGGTACTGTTACAGAAGGTGCGGCAGGAGCCGGAGAACAGCCTCTGGCTGCTGTATTTGGGGGATTTTCTCCAGAGCCGCAAGATGGAGCAGAAGGCGATCGAGGCCTATGAGAAGGCGTTGACACTCACGCCGATGAGCGCCGAGATCAACAACAACCTTGCCTGGTTACTGGTCACCGCCCAGGACAGGAGCCTCCGCAACCCGGAACGCGCCCTGACCCTGGCGCGCACCGCCGTGCTGCTCAAGGAACGCGGCTATATTCTCGACACCCTGGCCACGGCCTACTGGGCCAACGGTCTGATCGAGGAGGCGGTGGGCACCCAGATCAAGGCCATTCGCCTTGATCCGGAAAATCGTGCCTATTATCAGGGGCAACTGGAAAGGTTCAGTAGGCAGCGGTGGGGCGAATGAAGCCGGGATGGGCGGGGTCGTACCGGTTCTGTTACAGAATAATGGCGGGGAGCTCCATTTCCAGCCGGTTGAAGGCAATGGTAAAGGCCTTGACCACCTCGGGATCGAAATCGTTCCCGGCGCCGGCAACGATTGCTTTCCGGGCTTCTTCGGGTGAAAGGACTTCCCGGCCGGACCCGTCGGCGGTCATGGTGTCGAAGGCGTCGGCTACGGCCAGGATACGCGCCCCCAGGGGAATAGCCTCTCCTTCGTGGGGAGACGGGTTTCTGGAGGGGACCTGGTGGCCGAGCAGCATGGGAAGAATCCGGCCCATCGGGCCGCTGAGGAGATGTTCGTCAGGCTTGACGTTACCGGCTGCGACCAGCGGTTCGTCCCGGATGAGACGGGCGGCCTTGTGGAGGATGTTGCGGCTGACTCTCAACTTGCCGAGATCGTGCAGGAGTGCCGCCGAGCGGATGTCTTCGATGTCATCTTTCTCCAGCCCCATATGCGAAGCTATTCGGGTTGCATAGATGGAAACGCGAAAACAATGGTTTTCCCGCTCTTCGTCCTGGGCGATAAAGTGGCGGAGGATCAGCAGTAATCCCTGGTAACTCTGCCTGAGTTCGTGCATCTTGTTTTTGTTTTTTTCGTACAGGGTCCCCATGGTATAGGCGGTGACCAATAGAATGCACCCCCAGGAAACGATGTGATACCATTGGTTTTCACCCCCGAGTCCGGCCAGGTTGAAAAGCTCGAAACGTCCCGGGTTGAAGTGGCTGACCAGGCCGACCATGAGGATGCTGGCAAAGGCGGTGAACACTGACTGGCGGCGGCCGAAATAGTATGCCGAGAGCACGGCGGGCAGGGTGTAGAAGCCGAGGAGCAGGTACTGGGAGGCGATGGTGTAGTTGAGCATCCAGGCGATGCCCAGCATGGCGAGGATGATCCAGAGTTCCTTGTTGATCTGCCGCAAGGAGAGTGTCAAGGCGCTGTCTTTTCGGGGATCGGTCTGGCCGAGCTGCGCGAGACCGGTTCCATTGGCAGAATCGTTCTGTCCCGCAGAGGGTGGCGGGCCGGTGATATCGTCCTGGACAGGGATGAACAGGGCTTCGGCCCCCAGCTCTTTCAGTCTTTGGACAACCAGTAATCCGGTTTCCTCGGCGACATTGCGGCTTAAAACCACCGGCAGATTCCGTAGCAGGGCGGGGATTTTTTCTGGAGGGATGCTTTTGGCTCGCTTTTCCAGGTACGCGATCAGTTGCACCTCATCGGTGGCGGGGGAAAGTGCTTTCAGGATGAGGGAGCCTTTGCTATTATCCATGGTCGCTGCCTGTTCGGGACATATCCGGGATGCCCTTGGTCTCTGCGGGGCGTGATGCGCAAACGGCGAAAAAAGCCGACAGAGGAATTATACGGGGAAGAGGTTCCCGGTTCAAGGCGCGGCCGTCTTTTTTCATTGAGGGTGCAGCCCGGCCCGATTGCGGGGTGCGTCGGGTGGCAGGTTTTGTTAGTTCGGGGAGCGTGACGAGAGATGAACAACCGGACACCTTGGCTACTGAAAGGGCAGTTCCTCTGGCTGGTCTTGGCCCTGGCCGCGGTTCTTGGCTTCCGGGCGTCGCTTCTGCCCTGGCGGCCGGCAATCATGCTGGTGGCCGTGGCCCTCGGTGGCCTGGTGTTGACCGGGTTTGTCAGCCTGCTCGTCCTCTTTGCGCTCGTGCGCACCGGCCGGCGGGGTGGCGCCATCCCCTGTCTGCTCTCGGCCGCTCTGGCCCTGCCGGCCCTGATCGGCGTGTTGCTGGTCGGCATCCAGGGGGCCAAGGTGCCGCCGATCCACGACATCACCACCGACCCCGGCACCCCGCCTCTCTTCCGGGCGGCGCAGGCCCTGCGCCAAGTCGGCGACAACCCCCTCGACTATCCGGGCGGGACGACGGCCGGGCAGCAACGGCAGGCCTATCCCGATATTGTGCCGCTCGATGTGTCGCTGCCACCGGATGCAGCCTACCGCAAAAGTGTCACGGTGGTTGCACGTCTGGGCTGGCGGATCGTCGGCCAGGATCGCGAGCAGGGGGTAATCGAGGCCGTGGATCGGACCTTGATCTTCGGCTTCACCGACGACATCGTCATCCGCATTGAGGCCTTTGGCAGCGGCAGCCGGATCGATCTCCGTTCCGCCTCCCGCGCCGGGGGCAGCGATCTGGGCGTCAATGCCGGGCGGATTCGATCCTTTGTCGCCGCATTTAACAACACCCAACCCAAATAGGCCGCCATGCCCAAACCACTCATTCTGGTCACCAACGACGATGGCGTCCATGCGCCGGGTATCCGCGCCCTCCACGAGGCGGTGAGCTCACTCGGCGAGGCGGTGATCGTTGCGCCCGAACGGGACAACTCGGCGGTCAGCCATTCCCTGACCATGAACCGGCCGCTGCGGGTGGTGCAGCTGGATGCGCACATCCACACCATCGACGGCACGCCCACCGACTGCGTCACCATCGCCATCAACAAGATTTTGCCCCGCAAGCCCGATCTGCTGGTCTCTGGGATCAATCCCGGCGCCAATCTCGGCGACGATATCAGCTATTCGGGCACGGTTTCGGCGGCCATCGAAGGGACCATGTACGACATCCCCTCGCTGGCCTTCTCGCTGGGCGGCAATCCGCCCTTTGATTTCGAGGTGACGGCGGCGGTGGCCTGGAAACTGGCTTCCATGGCCCTGGCCATGCACCTGCCGCCCAAATCGCTGCTCAATATCAATATCCCGCCGCTGCCCGCCGGCGAGATCCGGGGCATCCGCTTTACCCGCCAGGGCCGCCGGCTCTACCGCGACGCCATCCAGGAGACCTTCGATCCCTGGGGCCGCAAGCATTACTGGATTGGCGGCGGCACCGTGCACTGGTCCGGGGGCGACGACACCGACGAGCAGGCGGTGCGCAACGGCTATATCTCGGTCACCCCGATTCAGCTCGATCTGACCAACCACGACGGCCTCGAATACCTGGAGCAACAATGGAAAATGTGAGCCCCCATGCCCACCAACAGCGAGGCCGCTGCTGATGCCGCTGCTCGGCGCCCATCAGTCCATCGCCGGCGGCCTGCACCTGGCCTTTGACCGCATCGATCAGGTTGGTGGCGAGGCGCTGCAGATCTTTACCGCCAACCAACGTCAGTGGCGTGTCGCTCCTTTGCGGCCGGAAGATGTCCGGCTGTTCCGGGAGCGCTGGCATCGGAGCGGCGGGATACCGGTAGCCTCCCACGCTTCCTATCTGATCAACCTGGCCGCCTCGGAACCGGACAAGGCAGAAAAAGCGGCGGCCGCCTTTGCCGAGGAACTCCAGCGTTGCCGACAGTTGGGTATTGCATTTGTCGTGATCCATCCCGGCAGCCACGGTGGCGCCGGCATCGAGGCGGGGCTGGCCAGGGTGGTGCACCATCTCGATCTGGCCCTGGAACGCGCTGCCGTGCTCGACGCGCCGCTCAAAATCCTGCTGGAAACCACCGCCGGTCAGGGGACCTCGTTGGGCAGCCGCTTCGAGGAGCTGGGCTGGTTGCTCGCGCACTGCCGCTATCCCGCCCATGTCGGTGTCTGCGTCGACACCTGCCACGTCTTTGCCGCTGGCTACGACCTCTGCACCGCTGCCGGGTATGCGCAGACCATGGCCGAACTGGAGCGCCACATTGGTTGCGACCGCGTCCATTTTTTCCATCTCAACGATTCCCAGAAAGGGTGCGGCAGCCGAGTCGACCGGCACGAGCACATCGGCGAAGGCCGAATCGGGCTGGCCGGTTTTCGGCTTCTCCTCAACGATCCCCGCTTTCGAACCCACCCCATGACCTTGGAAACCGACAAAGGGATTGAACTCGCCGAAGATGTCGAAAATCTCCGTCGTCTTCGCGCCCTCATCGCCTAATCCGGCGCTTCCCCTTCCCCTTCGCGGCTAACTTGGGGGATCGAAAATTCCTCGGCAGCAGACTACTGCTTGTCTCCAGACGGTCAATAGATTATTCTCCCGAAACCGTTGCGGGTTAGGTTGCAGGCGACGGCGTCCGGAGTTGCCGAAAAATCCATGACCCGGACATTGTCTCTTCTAGAAGATCTCACGAAAAACGGAGACCGGTTGCAGGCAACCGGCGAAGGCAGGGTGGAAAGATGTTCAACAAGGACCTTGAAGTAACGCTGCAAAAGGCATCGGCCGATCAATTGAAACCAAAACCGGACCAGAGCAAACTGGGGTTTGGTCAGTTTTTTACCGATCACATGTTCACCATGCGCTGGAACCGGCAGGAAGGCTGGCATGAAGCCGCCATCGAGCCCTACCGGTCCTTTGCCCTGGATCCGGCGGCCATGGTCTTTCATTACGGCCAGGCCATTTTTGAGGGCATGAAGGCCTACCGTGGCAAGGATGATCAGATCTTTCTGTTCCGGCCCCAGGACAATTTCACCCGTATGAACCAATCGGCGGTACGGATGTGCATGCCCCGTTTTCCGCAGGACCGAGTGCTTCAGGCCCTGCGGGCCATGGTCTATCTCGATCAGGAATGGGTCCCCAAGACGGCGGGCGCGACCCTCTACATCCGGCCGACCATGATCGCTACCGAGCCGGCCTTGGGCCTCCGTCCAGCCGAGGAGTATCTGTTTTTCATCATCAGTTGCCCGGTGGGGGCCTATTACTCCGGAGGGTTCAGCCCGACCAAGATCTATGTCGAGGATACCTATGTGCGGGCGGTACCGGGCGGGGTTGGCAACGCCAAAACCGCCGGGAACTACGCGGCCAGTCTCAAGGCCCAGTCCCTGGCCCATGATAAAGGCTACACCCAGGTCTTGTGGCTGGACGCGGTCGAGCATAAGTATGTTGAGGAAGTGGGCACCTCCAATATTTTCTTTTTGATCGACGGCGAGCTGATCACGCCGCCGCTCGAAGGGTCCATCCTGCCCGGCATCACCCGGGATTCCGTGCTCCAGTTGGCGCGAGACTGGGGATATGCGGTCAGCGAGCGCCATATCACCATTGACGAGGTCATCGCCGCCGGCAAGAAAGGAACTCTGCAGGAGAGTTTCGGCACCGGTACGGCCGCGGTCATCTCTCCGGTGGGTGAATTCTGCTATCGCGATGAGCAAATCCAGATTAATGACGGTGCCGCTGGCGCCCTGGCGAAACGGCTCTTTGAGGAGTTGCAGGCCATTCAATTCGGCTATCAGGAAGACCCTCATAAGTGGCGCGTCCGGGTCGGCTGAAGCGGCCAGAAAAAAATTCCATCCGGTTATATTCTCTTATTTCAACGGGTTGAGCGAGTTTATTTTTCGCTTAACCCGCCCTTGATTTTTCAAAAACCGGCCCTATTGTTTTGCGCAGTTTGAAGACTGAAGCTTCGTTTTCGTCCAATATTGCGGTTTGAACCGACCGTCGGACAAGCAAACTACCCCATCGGTTCAAACGTTTTTCGTCTATTTGCTCACAACAAACAAACAGGAGGAGTATTCATGAAAATTCGTCCATTGAATGACCGGATTCTGGTCAAGCGATTGGAAGGAGAGGAGAAAACTGCCGGTGGCATCATCATTCCCGATTCCGCCAAGGAAAAACCGGCCGAGGGCGAGATTGTCGCCGTTGGTCCCGGCAAGCTCAACGATGCCGGTGAGCGGGTTGCCATTGACTTGGCAGTCGGCGATCGCGTGCTTTTCTCCAAATACGGTGGCACCGAGGTGAAGTTGGACGGCGAGGATTTTCTCATTATGCGCGAGGATGATATCCTTGGTGTGGTACAAGCGTAAGGAAAAGATATCAATCCAATCGATGTTTTAAGGAGATGCAATAATGGCTGCAAAAGAATTGAAATATGGTGCCAAGGCCCGGGAAAAAATGCTGACCGGCGTCAACACCCTGGCAAATGCTGTCAAAGTGACCCTTGGCCCGAAAGGCCGCAATGTCCTGATCGAGAAATCCTTTGGCGCGCCGGTCATCACCAAGGACGGCGTCACCGTGGCCAAGGAGATCGAACTGAAGGATAAATTCGAAAACATGGGCGCCCAGATGGTCAAGGAAGTCGCCTCCAAGACCTCCGACGTCGCCGGTGACGGCACCACCACCGCGACCGTTCTCGCTCAAGCCATCTATACCGAAGGCGCCAAACTGGTGGCTGCCGGTTCCAATCCCATGGAGATCAAGCGCGGGATCGATGCCTCCGTGGCTGCCGTAGTTGCCGAACTCGGCAAAATCGCCAGCCCCACCAAGGAGCAGAAAGAAATTGCCCAGGTCGGAACCATCTCCGCCAATAACGACGAGACCATCGGCAACATCATCGCCGAGGCCATGGACAAGGTCGGCAAAGAAGGCGTCATCACCGTGGAGGAAGCCAAATCCATGGAGACCTCGCTGGATGTGGTCGAGGGTATGCAGTTCGACCGCGGCTATCTTTCCCCCTATTTCGTCACCGATCCCGAGCGGATGGAAGTCAGCATGGACGAGCCGCTGATCCTGATCAACGAGAAGAAGATCTCCAGTATGAAAGACCTGCTGCCGATCCTTGAGTCCGTGGCCAAGATGGGCAAACCGTTGTGCATCATTGCCGAGGATGTGGATGGCGAGGCCCTGGCCACCCTGGTGGTTAACAAGCTGCGCGGCACCCTCAACGTGGCCGCGGTCAAGGCGCCCGGTTTCGGCGATCGCCGTAAAGCCATGCTCGAGGATATCGCCATCCTCACCGGCGGCCAGGTGATCACCGAAGACCTCGGCATCAAGCTGGAGAACGTCACCATCAACGATCTCGGCACCGCCAAGCGCGTCATTATCGACAAGGACAACACCACCATCATCGACGGCGCCGGCGACAAGGAAAAACTGGCTGCCCGGGTGAAACAGATCCGCGCCCAGATCGAGGACACCACCTCCGATTACGATCGCGAGAAGCTGCAAGAGCGCCTGGCCAAGCTGATCGGCGGCGTGGCCGTGATCAATGTCGGCGCGGCCACCGAGGTGGAGATGAAGGAGAAGAAGGCCCGCGTCGAGGATGCGCTCAATGCAACCCGCGCCGCGGTGGAAGAGGGCGTGGTCCCCGGCGGTGGTGTGGCCTACCTGCGTTGTCTTAAGGTGCTCGACGGCCTCAAGCTCGAAGGCGAGCAGTCCTTGGGCAAGAACATCATCCGTCGCGCCCTCGAGGAGCCGGTGCGCCAGATCGCCACCAACGCCGGTTGCGAGGGTTCGGTCATCGTCGAGCATGTCAAGAACCTCGAAGGCCCGATGGGCTTCAATGCCGCTTCCGAGAAATACGAAGACTTGATCGAGGCCGGTGTCATCGATCCGGCCAAGGTCACCCGGTCCGCGCTGCAGAATGCGGCCTCGGTTTCCGGATTGCTGCTCACCACCGAGTGCATGATCGCCGAGTTGCCGGATGAGGATAAGGGCGCCGGCGCCGGTATGCCTCCGGGCGGCATGGGCGGCATGGGCGGCATGATGTAAGCCGACCTGCTGTTCAGCGTTCGCTGAGCTGATCGAATTGCCCTTTCTTGCTGATATTGTGCAAGAAAGGGCAATTGTTTTTTGCGTAGGGAAAATGGTTGCCCCGGCCTTTTTCGGGAGTTTTCTTGTTGACAAACAACAGGAAATCTAGAATAGTGACCCGGTTCAAGCCCACCGGCTTTTTCAGATACCGGCGATGTAGCTCAGTTGGTCAGAGCGCACGGCTCATATCCGTGGTGTCCGGGGTTCAAGTCCCTGCATCGCCACCATTTTTCAGTCCGGAGCAGTCCGGCAACATATATAAACCCGCAATTCTAAAAGGATTGCGGGTTTTTTGTTGTCCGGGGCAGTCTCAAGAAATCTATTGACATCTGGGGGCATATGGGGGCAAAGTTGGGGGCATCGGCCTTTTTTGCTATTGGTCATGCCCCCAAAGTAACAATTGTTGATCTTGAAAATTATGAAATTGCAGCATGTTATTGTGCTGTTCCGGAATTGGCTTGGCGGCCCATTCCGCTGGAGCGCCTAGGGGCATTTTGTTTGTGACGAAAAAAGGAGATGCCCCCATGCCGCTGTCAGACATCAGTATTCGCAATATAAAACCTGGGCCAAAGAATCAGAGGTTATTCGATGGTGGCGGACTTTACCTCGAAGTCACGCCCAGTGGCGGGAAACTCTGGCGTCACAAGTATCGTTTTGGCGGGAAAGAAAAACGCATCGCTCTTGGCGCTTACCCTGAAATCACGCTGAAAGAGGCACGAGCACGACATGCTGAAGCTCGGAAGCAACTTGCCAACGGGATAGATCCGGGTGAAGCGCGAAAAGCTGCCAAGTCCTCAGGTCAGGGGGGCGATTGTTTTGAGGGGGTTGCCCGTGAATGGCATAACATCTTTTCGCCATCCTGGTCCGAGTCTCATCGTAAAAAGTTGCTTGGCAGGTTGGAACTCTATTTGTTTCCATGGATTGGAAACCGGCCAGCCAATGAGATCACTGCCCCTGAGATCTTAGGCGTGATTCGCAAGATTGAGGCAAAAGGGCACCTCGAAACAGCCCATCGAGCCCTTGAGTTATGCGGACAGGTACTTCGTTTTGCCGTTCAAACGGGTAGAGCCGAAAGGAATTGTGCAGCTGATTTAAAGGGGGCCATTCCACCAGCCATCAGTAAACGGATGGCATCCATAACTGACCCAGTGCAAATAGGTCATCTGCTGGATGCGATTGACAGTTATCCGGGGTCATTCATTACCCGCTGTGCGCTGCAACTTGCGCCACTCTTATTCCTGCGTCCAGGTGAACTCCGGAAAGCTGAATGGTCAGAATTCAATCTTGCCCAAGCAGAATGGAGAATTGCCATTGATCGCATGAAACGGAGCCAGCAAGAAAAAGAAGCGAGACGGGGCGAGGTGGCCCATATTGTGCCCCTTTGTCGGCAGGCAATTGATATATTGCATGATTTGCAAATGCTTACCGGTCAATGCCGTTATCTTTTTCCTGGATTGCGAAATAAGGATCGTCCAATAAGTGATGTCACGTTGACAAACGCTTTGCGCCGTATGGGATATACCGGTGACGAGGCGACGGTTCATGGCTTCCGTCACATGGCATCAACACGGCTTCATGAGATGGGATTTTCATCACACCTCATTGAAAAACAACTTTCCCATGGTGATCGAAATAGAATCAGAGCAGTCTATAACCATGCGGAGTATTTGCAAGATCGTCGTAAAATGATGCAGGCATGGGCTGATTATCTTGACTCTCTCAAGAGTGAAAAACGTCCTTCGATTATCCACGATGGGAAAAATGGAGAGGTTGTAGCGGATATCCAAAGAGAATAAGAGGGGGTGGGTCGCCTTAGTGATATGAGCCTCAGCCTGAGCCCCGCCGGAGGCAGAGCGCCTCTCCGCCTTCGCCACCTTGAGGTGGAGCGTGGCTGGGGGAAAGGGGCAAGGCTGCGAGTGAGCGAGCACCCGCAGGGCTTGGCCTTGCGGCTTTGCCGCAGTCATGCTATCTGGCCGGGCAAGCCCATTTTTTGATGCGCTACAAACACCAAAGGCCTCCACTGCCAGGGAGGCCTTTCACGTTGCATGCTCAATGTCCGCGTCGCGTTAGATTGCCAAACGGTCAGTTGATGCCGT
>Ga0074193_1001631_pt1 | contig 25732 bp, 24 predicted proteins | sample EPASupsiteHSE605_FD_64523 | JGI IMG/M metagenome (GOLD analysis project Ga0074193, IMG submission 64523) | Bioremediated contaminated groundwater from EPA Superfund site, New Mexico - Sample HSE6-05 | ecosystem: Environmental > Aquatic > Deep subsurface > Groundwater > Contaminated ... | reverse complement strand
GCATCTTCTTTGAACTCTAACTGTACATTATCAATTTCCAAGAACTTTTGATATTGTTTGATAAGTGCATTTTTAGGTTCCAATAAGATCCGAACAAGGGCCGCTTCATCCAATGAATCTAGGGTCACGACAACAGGTAGGCGACCAACAAATTCAGGAATAAGTCCAAATTTTAAAAGATCTTCTGGTAAAATTTGTCTTAATAGCTCGCCGATTTGTTTTTTCCCCTTACTCCGTACTTCAGCACCAAAGCCCATATTTTTGTTACCTGTCCGAGCACTGATCAGTTTGTCAATACCATCAAAAGCGCCACCACAAATAAATAAAATATTGGTTGTATCAATTTGAATAAATTCCTGATGGGGATGCTTACGCCCGCCTTGAGGCGGTACACTAGCAACCGTTCCTTCCAGAATTTTAAGAAGTGCTTGTTGTACGCCTTCCCCTGATACATCACGAGTAATGGATGGATTTTCCGATTTACGAGCAATTTTATCAATTTCATCAATATAGACAATGCCTTTTTCGGCTCTCTCTACATCATAGTCAGCAGCTTGGATCAGTTTTAGGAGAATATTCTCCACATCTTCACCAACATAGCCCGCTTCAGTAAGGGAAGTCGCATCAGCAATTGCAAAAGGTACATTGAGCAATTTGGCTAGAGTCTGAGCAAGTAAGGTTTTACCACTGCCAGTTGGACCAAGCATTACGATATTAGACTTCTGCAGCTCAACATCATCTGTTTTACTGGTAAAATTAACTCGCTTGTAATGGTTATACACCGCTACCGCCATGGTCTTTTTAGCAATATCTTGGCCAATAACATACTGATCAAGAATATCCTTTATTTCTTTAGGTTTAGGAACATCACGAAGTTCAACATTAATATCTTCGCTTAGTTCTTCCTCAATAATTTCATTACATAACTCAATACATTCATCACAAATGTACACTCCAGGACCAGCTACTAATTTTTTTACCTGTTCTTGTAGCTTACCACAAAAGGAGCATTTGAGCTGACCCTTGTCATCCCCAAATTTTAACATACTATCACCTCTCTATTTGGGACTTTCCGCAACTCTTTGTCCACGAACAACCACAGAATCAATAAGACCGTATTCTTTAGCCTGTTCAGCAGACATAAAGAAATCTCGCTCGGTATCATGCTCAATTCTTTCTTGAGGCTGACCTGTATGACTTGCAAGAATTCCATTAAGCAGTTCTCGCAACCTTAGTATTTCCCGTGCATGAATTTCAATATCAGTAGCCTGACCTTGGGTCCCTCCCAGAGGCTGATGAATCATGATACGAGCAAAAGGTAATGCATACCGTTTGCCTTTTGCTCCTGCCGATAGTAAAAACGCTGCCGCACTAGCCGCTGAACCCATGCAAATAGTGGATACATCTGGTTTAATATATTGCATGGTATCATAAATAGCTAATGCTGCTGTCACTACACCACCTGGACTGTTAATATACATATGAATATCCTTATCTGGATCTTCAGATTCCAAAAACAAGAGTTGAGCAATGACCAAATTTGCCACATTATCATCAATAGGACCGCCAAGAAATATAATCCGATCTTTAAGGAGACGTGAAAATATATCATAGGATCTTTCCCCACGACTCGTTTGCTCCACCACTATTGGTACAAAGTTCATCTTATAACACCTCAATTGGTTTATTACGCTTTTTCTACGCTATCAATCACAAGCTGAGCTGCTTTTTTGCGCAGGATGGAATCAACCACAAAAGACATTCTGCCTTGTTCATTAATAATTGCCTTAACATCTGCAAGTTCAGCGCCATATCCTTTAGCAATAACACCAATTTCAGCATCAATTTCTTCAACACTTACTTCTAAACCTTCAGCTCTTACGATTGCTTCCATTAACATATCTGTCTTAACAGCAATTAATGCTGACTCGCGATAATTTTCACGAAGAGCATTGATATCAGCATTCATATACTTCATGTAATCTTCCAGCTTCATGCCGCGGCTCTCCAAATTTGCACTTAAATCATCAATCATTTTAGAAATACGATCTTCCACCATAACTTCAGGAATATCTACAACTGCATTTTCAACAGCTTGTTTTATCGCTTCATTACGGAACTCATAGCCAGCCTTTTCAACAGCAGCCACTTCCAATTTATTCTTAATGTCAGCTTTTAATTCCTCTACTGTGTTAAATTCGCTGACATCTTTAACAAACTCATCATCAACTTCAGGTAATTCTTGGCGCTTCACATCATTGACTGTTACTTTAAATACCGAATCCTTACCTGCTAAATCAGCGGCATGATATTCTGTTGGGAATGTTACATTCACATCAACTGTTTCGCCGGCTTTGACACCGATCAGTTGTGCCTCAAAACCTGGGATAAAGGTATTAGAACCAATGTGCAGGGGATGAGCTTTACCTTCACCACCAGGGAATGCAACACCATCTACAAAACCTTCAAAATCAATAATTGCAAAGTCTCCATCTTCAATAGCCGCACCTTCAGCTACTACCATTTTCCCCTGGCTCTGACGCATAGTTTCAATCTTAGCATCTATTTCTTCTTCAGTAATTTCTACAGCCTGCTCAGTTACTTTCAAACCCTTATATTGTCCTAAGGTAATTTCCGGCTTAGCAACAACAGTAATCTTAAATACTAAGTCCTTATCTTCAGCCAATGTAACAACATCAATTTCAGGACGACTTACTGGCTCAATATTATTTTCTTCTAGAGCCACTCCATAGGCAGGGCTAGCCAAAAGTTCAAAGGCTTCTTCCAAAATAGCCTCTTTACCGATATGTCTCTCTAAAATATTGCGCGGTGTTTTACCCTTCCGAAAACCAGGAATATTGACTTTAGCTGCTAACTTACGATATGCCTTCTCCACTGCTTTTGCTACTTCAACTTGTGGCACCTCAATTTCAAATACCACTTTATTATTGTCTATTTTTTCCATTGTTGATTTCATTATATATATCCTCCCTATGTAATTAGTTGGCGCAATGATCTATACCGCCAAAAAAATATTATTACCAAAACAACATATTTTATATCTTGCTTTCTATTCATTCCCTTAAATTAGGCAATAAATACCCAAGCTTTATAAGACCATAGCCCATATCATACCATAAGTATCTCGCAAAAACAAGACATATACAAAAAACCCAGCATAACTGCCGAGTTCAATATACTTCATGGAGCGGAAAACGATAATTGAGCTTGCTTCTCACCTTCGCAAGGGGCGGCTCTACCGCTGAGCTGCTTCCGCATTTTAAAATTATCTACCAATAACATAATAAGCATAGCTATCTTTTTTATATTTGTCAACGTAATCTTAGAACTTTTATTATTTACACTGGGAACAAACAGCGTAATTTTGCATATTATGTAATAAATCAACATAAAAGGAGGCTAGAACATTGTATTATCGCCTTCAAGATTACTGTAAACTGGTGCAGGGAGCAAATAGAGCCGCAATCTATGATTTTAAAACAGGTAAAGTGCATTCAATCAACCTAGGCGCTGCCCAGATACTTATTGCGTGTCAAGATAAGGCTATTGAAGATTTATGGGATGTATCCTCTCCTGATAATATTCATTATATGGATTTTTTAAACAAACTTAAAAGCAAAGATTTGGGGGAATTTTATAGCACATTACCTGCCCCCTCATCAGAGCAACCTTTGCCATGTTCACCACTAAAACTTGACTTTATCTGGCTAGAACTGACTTGTGCTTGTAACAGCAAATGCCTGCACTGCTATGCCGAATGCGGACCGCAATCCTGTCCGCTTCCTAAACAAGTATCTCATGACCGCTGGCTGTCACTAATTGAGGAAGCCAAACAAGCAGGTGCCACCGATATTCAGTTTATTGGCGGCGAGCCCTTACTGTACCCAGCATGGCGAGAACTAGTAGTAAAGGCCCACCAGCTTGGCTATGAATATATAGAGATTTTTACTAATGGAACTTTAGTTGATGAAGACTGCGTGGATTTTTTCAAAAAATATAAGGTTAATATTGCCACTACTATTTATGCTGACAACGAAGAAACACATGACAAGATCACATTGCAGCCTAATAGCTTCAGGAAAACTATGAATGCTATAGAAAAAATCATGGCTGCAGGCATCCCCCTGCGTATTGCTTCTATTATTATGAAAGCTAATGAGCACGAAGTAGCAAATATCATGAAGCTCTATGACAAACTTGGCATGAAAGATGCTTATCCTGACGTTGTACGCCCTACAGGACGCGGCGATGACCAGGATTTAATGCCAATACACTATCACAAACCTCCAATCACGCCGCCCTTTTATATTGATGAAGATACCTTTAGAATTGCACATCACCATCATAGCTGCTTAGGAGGAAAAATTGCTGTTACAACAACAGGCGATGTCATTCCCTGCATATTTGCCAGAAACCAGCTCTGTGGTAACATTCTAAAAAGCTCATTAGCTGAAATACTTAGCGGGCAGTCTCTCACTAATTGCTGGTATACCACCAAAGATAGTATCAACAAATGCAGCGACTGCGAATACCGCTATGCCTGCTCAGACTGCCGGCCCATCGCCCAGGGCAATGACCCTGAAAAGTGTTGGCTAGCATGTCCGCAGAATTGCTCCTATAACCCCTATACAGGCAAATGGGGAAATTCCCCGGAACCTGCAAATCATTAAAATAACAAAGGAGGAAGATACAATGTATTATGATGATAATGACAGAAGACCAAAATGGGACCGTCCCGAAATAGAAGAATGGGATTATGATGACGATTTTTCTCGAGAATACACCAATGACATTATAGGCTGTATGCCAACAAGCACCCCTTGCTGGCCTCGCCAAAATTGCTGGCCTCGTCAAAATTGCTGGCCCCGTCAAAATTGTTGGCCGCGTCAATGTTGGCCGCGCAAACAATGCTGGCCTCGTCAAAATTGTTGGCCTCGCCCCTGCTCTCCTCGTCCTTGTTCACCTAATCAATGTTGGCCTCGTCGGTAGCAGCTTTCTATCGATAAGTATTATCCTAAAAGCTTTTTTTATAGGCACTGGTCCTATTCCAGTGCCTATTTTCCTGTTCGTTATCAGCACATTATTTTCTTCTGAAATATATCAGTTCTTAATACAATAAACTAAAAAAAGCTTTCAGATAAATATCTGAAAGCTTTATAATTGATGTGGTGCGGGAAAGAGGACTTGAACCTCCACACCTTGCGGCGCCAGATCCTAAGTCTGGTGCGTCTGCCATTCCGCCATTCCCGCATATGAAGTTAAATGGTGGCTCACCCGCGGCTCGAACGCGGGACACCCTGATTAAAAGTCAGGTGCTCTACCAACTGAGCTAGTGAACCGTAGTGGCAGGGGTAGCTGGACTCGAACCAACGCATACGGGAGTCAAAGTCCCGTGCCTTACCAACTTGGCTATACCCCTATACATTGTTGTTGTAAGTTACTTATTAAATGGGGTGGCTGAAGGGGATCGAACCCTCGCAATAACGGAACCACAATCCGCCGTGTTGACCGCTTCACCACAGCCACCATAATTTCGCTTACATTCCTTAACGACAAGATTTATTTTACCATATCGTTTTTACTCTGTCAAGCATTTTTTTAAATCTATTGCAACTTTATAACTTCACAAGACCAGTCACTTTTTCAACAACTTCGTCAGTATAACACATTAAAAACATTTTGACAATACTACCTTATCAGGAAATTTTAAATTAAAATTTCACTTTACTATACCCACTCCATGCCAAACAAAAAAACACTCGAAGTAATCTTCAAGTGTCCAAATAAGCGAATGGTGACCCCGGCAGGATTCGAACCTGCGACCTCTTGATTCGTAGTCAAGCGCTCTATCCAGCTGGGCTACGGAGTCAGTTGTTACTATTTAAAGCACTTATTTAGTATATATGTTTTAATCTATAATGTCAACACTTTTTTATATTTCACTTTTAAATTCTTTTAAATATAATAATTCGCAAAAAGAATTACCATCCTACTCAAAAACAAGATGGTAATTATATACATCATTCCTAAATTCTATCTAAAAATAGCCTGCGAAATTCTTGCTAGATTTCTTGCGTGCCTTTCATTTTCACGATTTTGTCGATCATTGTACTCTCGATCACTTTCATTAGGACGTCTCTCCATTGCACGCTCATGTCGCTCATTTTCCATACGTTCTGCTTCATACCGATCATCTTGTTGTTGCATGGTGATGGATTGATTATGTAATGGAGAAGCTTCTATTATAGATGTGCCTATACCAAGTTGCATCATGCCGATTATGGCGCATATTATGATTTTTTCAGCTATGTTTTTCATAAAATCAATCTCCTTGTTAAATACTATATCATTACTATATCATCAAAATGTGACAAGATTATGACTAGTTAGAGACTTTAACTATTTCTATCAATCACCTTTTTATTATCCCATAAGGATAAAGGTCAAAAAAGATACTCTTGATAAGTCCAGTGAACTTATCAAGAGTTGTTAAAAAATATACGTAATCCCATTTCGAACATTTTGCGACATATAATAGTGAGATATTTTAATTATAAAAGCTTAATTGCCCGATGCGCAATGTCTTTACGATAATGCATACCGTTAAATTGTATTTTACCAACAGCTTGGTAAACCTTATCTACCGCCTGTTTAATATCCGAATCGATAGCCGTTACCCCTAAGACACGACCACCATTGGTGACAAACTGACCATCCTTACTAGCAGTACCTGCGTGAAATACATAAGCACCTGCTTGCTCTGCATCTTCAATACCACTCATGACATCACCGGTGTTATATTTACCAGGATAGCCACCCGATGCCATAACAATACAAACAGCCGCTGCTTTTTTCCATTTGATTTCAGCATCCGCCAGTGTACCAGCAATACAAGCTTCCATAATGGTAACCAAATCGCTATCAAGTAGTGGCAATACTACTTGCGTTTCCGGATCGCCAAAACGCGCATTAAATTCAATTACCTTTGGACCAGCATCGGTAATAATCAACCCAGCATATAAACAGCCACAGTAAGGAGTCCCTTCACTATTCATTGCATCAATCGTAGGCTGAAGAACCTCTTTCATTACTTGTTCACTAATAGCTGGAGTAATAACAGGTGCTGGTGCATATGCTCCCATTCCGCCTGTATTTGGTCCTTGATCATGATCATAGACTCGTTTATGATCTTGAGCAGCTACCATAGGTACGATTGTTTTTCCGTCTGTAAAGGCCAAAATAGAGGCTTCTTCACCTACTAAAAACTCTTCAATGACGACTTGACTACCAGCTTGGCCAAAAGCATTGTCACACATTATCATATCAACAGCTTCTAGCGCTTCAGCAAGCGTCATCGCCACGACTACCCCTTTACCTGCTGCGAGCCCATCTGCTTTCACTACTACAGGTGCCCCTTGTTTGGTGATATACTCTTTCGCTGCTTCAGCATCTGTAAATACAGCAAATCCAGCCGTTGGGATGTTGTATTTTTCCATTAAATATTTAGCAAACGCTTTAGAACCTTCAATACGAGCAGCACTCTTCGTTGGCCCAAAGGCTTTCAGTCCTTGTTCACCAAGGGCATTTACGATACCATTTGCCAAAGGCACCTCTGGTCCTACCACTGTAAGATCAATATGATGCGATACAGCGAATGTTACTAACGCAGCATTGTCGTTGATGTCCATCGTTACACATTCAGCAATTTTTGCAATACCTGGATTACCAGGAATACAGTAGATCTTTCCTACTTTTTTGCTTTCTTTTAATTTCAAAACCAATGCATGCTCACGTCCGCCACTACCGATCACTAATATATCCACCAAATATCACCTCTTATATAAAATTGGGGGTCAGATTTGACCCCCATCTAGTAACTACATAGGATTAATGTTTAAAATGCCGTACACCAGTGAATACCATTGCAATACCATGTTCATCAGCTGCCTGAATGGACTCTTCATCTCGCATGGAACCGCCTGGTTGGATAATCGCTGTAATACCAGCTTTTGCAGCTGTATCGACAGTATCACGAAACGGGAGAAATGCATCAGAAGACATCACTGCGCCTTTACTTTTTTCACCCGCTTGTTCTAAAGCGATGGCAGCTGAACCAACTCGGTTCATTTGACCAGCTCCCACACCCAAGGTTTGATAATCACCAGCTACTACAATCGCATTTGATTTTACGTGTTTTACCACTTTCCAAGCTAGCATTAATTGTTCCCATTCCTTAGCACTAGGTTGACGTTTCGTGACGACTTTCATATCACTACAAACTTCTGTCGCCATATCACGTTCTTGTATTAGCATACCACCTGAAACTTTTTTAATATCTGCTTGTTTGCTACCTGCTTGCAATGCACTCGCAACAATCAGACGGATATTTTGTTTTTTACTGAGAATTTCAAACGCATCCTCGCTATAACCAGGAGCAATCACCGCTTCTACAAATAATTTGCTAATTTGTACAGCTGTCACCACATCGACTTCACGATTCAGTCCAACAATACCACCAAAGGCTGATACTGTATCCGCTTGATAGGCTTTACTATATGCTTCTGATAAATCATTACCAATCCCTGTACCACAAGGATTCGTATGTTTTATAATCGTCGCTGCTGGTTTATCAAATTCTGCTACAATGCTATAAGCAGCTTCGACATCTACAATATTATTAAATGACAGTTCTTTTCCATGTAGTTGACGAGCGTTTGCTATACCACAGCTTGCAACATTCTTTTCTCGATAAAAGGCAGCTTGCTGATGAGGATTTTCACCATAGCGCAACGATTGTACTTTTTCATATACCAAATGCACAGTATCAGCAAATTGACCTTCGCCTAGCTGCTGCGCTAAATAACCAGCAATACAGGCATCATATTCTGCTGTATGGTTAAAAGCTTCTTTAGCAAGCGCCATCCGGTAATTTGGTGAAATATCGCCTTCTTGTGCTAATTGTTGCAAAATATCAGTGTAGCGTTCCGGATTGACAACAACTGTTACAAATTTAAAATTCTTGGATGCTGCCCGAATCATAGCCGGTCCACCAATATCAATATTTTCTACTGCATCTTCCAGTGAAACATCAGGCCGTTCGATCGTTTGACGGAAAGGATATAAATTAACAACGACCATATCAATGCCAGGAATATTATGTTTTTCCATAGCTTCCACATGAGCAGCATTATCACGGACAGCTAAAATACCACCATGAATATATGGATTTAGAGTTTTTACCCTTCCATCCATTATTTCTGGAAAACCAGTTACTTCGCTGACATAGCGAACAGGTATCCCTGCCTCTTTCAGCGTTTTCATCGTACCACCAGTAGAAATAATTTCAATACCATAACTATGAAGTTGTTTAGCAAATTCTACAATACCAGTTTTATCTGATACGCTAATCAGCGCTCGTTTTATATTCATTTTGATTCCTCATCCCTCAATAATTTTTACATTACGTCCCTCAATACAAAGACGCTTTGTGCAGTATAAGCGAATGGCCTGCGAATACAGAGTATGCTCTACCTTAATAATACGATCCGCTAAGCTATCAGCTGTATCACCAGGAAGTACAGGCACTGCTTGCTGCATAATAATAGGTCCCGTATCCATACCTTCATCAACAAAATGAATTGTACAACCAGAAACTTTAGCACCGTATGCGATCACCTGTTCATGTGCATGTAGTCCAGGAAATGCAGGTAGTAAGGATGGATGAATATTCATAATGCGACCAGAAAACAAGCTGATTAGATGTCCACTCAAAATACGCATAAAACCTGCTAGTACAACAAGTTCTACATTATAAAAAGAAAGTTTTTCCGCAATAGCCACCTCAAACTCTTGCTTCGTGGCAAAAGCCTTACGCTCAATACAGATCGCTGGAATACCAGCAGCAGTTGCAATCTCCAGTACTTTCGCATTGGCATGATCACTAATTACTACACCAATTGTAGCCTGTAATTTTCCGCCTTTAATATTTTCTAATATGACCTGCATATTACTACCGCGTCCTGAAGCTAATATGCCTAGTACTGTGTCACTCACCAAATATGCCACCCTTCAGTACAGCCTCACGTGGCCCTTGTGTTACATGACCAATTACATAAGAAGTTTCTCCGCGCGAAGCAAGGTCTTGCCTCACAGCTTCTACTTCAGACTGAGGCACAACCAAAATCATACCAATCCCCATATTAAAGGTTCGATACATTTCTGGCCAAGCAACATTACCCCACTCTTGTATCGAAGAGAAGATTTGTGGAACTGGCCAAGCTTCGGTATTAACTTCTACTCCACAGCCTTCCGGTAATACGCGAGGAATATTTTCATAGAATCCGCCGCCAGTAATATGTACCATACCACGGATATCAAATTTTTCGATTAACGGCAAACATGCCTTAGGATATAACTTGGTTGGTACCAACAATTCCTCACCAATCGTTTTTCCAAGCTCAGGAATATGTTGATCAATGGCAAACTGTTTTAGCTCAAAACAGATTTTTCTCACCAACGAATAACCATTTGAATGTAGTCCACTAGAAGGTAATCCAATCAGAGCATCCCCTGGTTTTATCGTTTCGCCGGTAATTAGTTTGGAACGTTCTGCCACACCAACAGCAAAACCGCCAATATCATATTCGCCATTTTTATAAAAGCTAGCCATTTCTGCTGTTTCGCCACCAATTAGTGAACATCCTGACTCCGAGCAAGCTCTAGCAATACCGCTAACAATTGCAGCCACTTTTTCTGGTTCTAATTTTCCCACAGCTAAATAATCAAGGAAAAACAAAGGTTCCGCACCTTGTACCAAGATATCATTGACACACATAGCAACGGCATCTTGTCCAATCGTATCATGTTTATCAGCCATAAAAGCAACACATAACTTCGTGCCAACTCCATCTGTACCCGATACCAAAACTGGTTGCTTATATTTTGCAACATTCAGCGCAAATAAACCACCAAAACCACCAATATCACCTAATACTTCAGGTCGATAGGTAGCTTGTACATCTTTCTTCATTAAATGAACGGCTTTATTGCCGGCATCAATATCTACACCCGCTTCACGATATGTCAATTGGCTCATTTAGGGGCCCCCTGTTCAAAAACATATTTTCCATTTTCACAATTCTGTTCACAAGGCTTACTGCCTGGATATTCAGAATTAAAACATGCATAACACATATTTTGATACTTGGCATTACTAACTGATTTAGCAAGTCCTTCGATTGTAAGATAATGCAACGAATCAGCACCAATAAACTCTCTAATTTCTTCTACATTTTTAGTAGCAGCAATTAGTTCCTTGCGTACGGCTGTATCAATACCATAATAGCAAGGATAGCCAATTGGCGGTGAACTAACACACATATGCACCGCAGTAGCTCCTGCTTCTTTTATCATACGTACAATTTTACCACTTGTTGTACCGCGTACAATCGAGTCATCCACCATAATAACCGATTTCCCCTTGACTACGGATCGAACCGCATTCAACTTAATTTTAACACTTAAATCGCGTTCCTTTTGATCAGGCTGAATAAACGTACGTCCAATATAACGATTTTTTATCAAACCTTCAGCAAAAGGTATTCCAGATTCTTGGCTAAAGCCCAAAGCCGCTGTCGTTCCCGAGTCAGGTACCGAAATCACAATATCTGCCTTTAGGCCACTTTGCCTAGCTAATGCTCGTCCCATTTCAAGTCTAGCTTGATATACACTTTGTCCATCAATAGTGCTATCAGGTCTAGCAAAATAGATATATTCAAAGATACATATTGATTCACAATTTTTCTCACCAAAATGAAAAGATTGTATTCCATTATCATCGATTACAACCATTTCCCCTGGCTCTACATCGCGAACAAATTCTGCATCGACGGTATCAAGAGCACATGATTCCGATGAAATCACATAACCACCGTCGCTCAACTTGCCAATACACAACGGACGCATTCCATGGGGATCACGCACACCAATCAGTTTTTCTTCGGTCATGATGACTAGGCAATATGCTCCTTCAATTTTCGATAAACTTTCCACAACTTTTTCTTCTAATGTGGCTTTACGCGAGCGAGCAATCAGATTTACAATCACTTCACTATCAATGGATGTTTGGAAGATACTTCCATTTTCTTCCATATCTGTTCTTAGTTGCCCAGCATTCGTCAGATTACCATTATGAGCTAAACTAATGTTGCCTCCGGAATACTTCACTTTCAGTGGTTGCGTATTAATTAGGGAGCTAGAGCCGGTAGTCGAATATCGTACATGGCCAATGGCAATATATTGCCCTGGCAAGTCAGGTAACTGATGACGAAATACTTCATTCACCAGTCCCATACCTCTTGATACATCCATCCAAGAACCATCGGTTACTGCAATGCCCGCGCTTTCTTGCCCCCGATGCTGCAGAGCATATAAACCCCAATATGTATGTTTGGCTACATTATTATGACGGGAATATATACCGAAAACACCACATTCGTCGTGCATTTTATCACAGTCTAGAATCATGCTTTTTCTCCTGTTAAACGATAAAGTACTTCTTTATAGGCTTCTTCCACATTACCAAGATCGCGGCGGAATCTGTCTTTATCCATTTTCTCACCCGTTACGCTATCCCAGAAACGACAAGTATCAGGAGAAATTTCATCACCCAATAACACTTCACCTTTATGTAAGCCAAATTCTAATTTAAAATCAATCAGTTCTAGATTCTTGCCTTTTAAATAAGCGCTTAAAATTTCATTAATCTTAAGAGCATAGTCTTCCATTGTTTTCACTTGTGCTTCCGTAGCAAGTCCCATCATCTTGATGTGGAAATTATTAATTAACGGATCGCCAAGGTCATCATTTTTGTAGTACATTTCAACAACCGTTTGTGGAAGTTTTCTACCTTCTTCCCAGCCAATTCTTTTTGCTAAGCTACCTGCAGCAATATTACGTACTACTACTTCTACTGGCAAAATTTCTAGTGATTTGACCAGCATTTCTCTTTCACTTACCATACGGACGAAATGGTGAGGAACACCATGCTCGCTAAGTAAATTAAAGAAGAATGTAGATATTTTATTATTTAATACCCCTTTACTTTCAATCGTACCTTTTTTTTCACCATTAAACGCAGTTGCATCATCTTTAAAATATACTAATAATTCACCTTCAACATCGGTTTTGTATACTCTTTTTGCTTTACCTTCATATATAGGTTGTTTTTCCATAATAAAACCCCTCCAACATATTTTTATTTTACTAATTTTGCGGAAAGTCTAACAGCTTTTTGTTCCACTTCATCTGCCATTTTTTTACGATAGTCAGCAAGCTTATCAATTAACTGAACATGTTTACCAGCCATAATTTGGACTGCAAAAATTCCAGCATTTTTTGCACCATTAATAGCCATTGTAGCAACTGGAATACCTGCAGGCATTTGTACAATACTGAGCAGTGAATCAAGTCCATTAAGAGAAGTACTATTAATTGGCACACCAATCACTGGTAGTGTTGTATAAGCCGCAATGACTCCTCCTAAATGAGCAGCAGCACCAGCAGCAGCAATGATTACTTCAATACCTCGTTCCCGGGCTTCAGAAGCAAAAGTATGTACTTTATCCGGTGTACGATGCGCAGAAGCTACCACTACTTCCGTTTCTATATTAAATTCAGTCAATAGCTGAACAGCTGGCTCTACAAGACCCCAATCAGAGTCACTTCCCATTATGATGGCTACTTTCATAAAAATCCCTACCCTTTCTTACTATTATATAAACATGTATTGATCTAGGCCTATTCGTTTATTCATTCAAGAATATTAGACGTATAATAACCAAAATGGCTAATACATATACAATCCAATGTACCTCTTTATGACGACCCGTCAGTACCTTTAACAATGGATATAATACTAATCCAAAAGAAACACCATTTGCAATGCTATAAGTCAACGGCATCATTACTATCGTCATAAAAGCCGGCATAGCCTCAGTGAAATCAGCGAAATTGATGTGCTTCACACTCTCCATCATCAAACAACCAACAATAATCAAAGCAGGCGCAGTAGCTGCATCAGGAATCAAACTAACAACAGGCGTAAAAAAGAGTGCAAAAATAAATAATACACCACAAACAATAGCCGTGATACCAGTACGCCCTCCTGCTGCTACACCAGCAGCGCTTTCAACAAAAACGGTAATTGTGCTTGTCCCAAGAAGCGACCCAAGACTCACTCCTGTTGCATCTACCAGCATAGCTTTGCCGATGCCAGGAATTTTTCCATCTTTATTCATGATACCAGCTTTACTAGTTGTACCTACTAATGATCCCATCGTATCGAATAATTCTACAAAGGTAAAGGTAAAAATAATAGTAGTTAACCCCATACTAAGCGCTCCAGCAATATCCAGAGCAAAAAACGCATTGTTACTAAAATCCGGAATGGCCACTGGTACAAAACCTGCTGGAACTTTCACCATGCCCATACCAATACCAAGTAAAGTCGTCATAATAATACCAATCAACATCGCACCCTGTACCTTGCGCGCTATTAAAATGCTGATTAAAATAAGACCAACTACTGCTAATAATACTTCCTTATCAGCAAATTTCCCCATTTCAATAATCGTTTCAAACGATAATGGCGTACCATTACCATGAGCGGACACAATCTTTTCTAAAGTAGGAGGAATGAGAGATAAACGAATACTCATAATGCCTGAAAGTTTTAAACCAATAATCGTGATAAACATGCCAATTCCTACAGTAATTGCATGTTTTAACGAATTAGGCATACCTTCTACCAACAATTGACGAACTTGAGTCAATGTCAAAAGAAGAAAAACCAAACCTGAAATAAATACAGCACCTAATGCGACTTGCCAAGAAACTCCCATGCCAATAACAACAGTAAAAGCATAGAATGCATTTAATCCCATACCCGGAGCTAAAGCAATCGGATAATTAACAAATAACCCCATCATAATGGTAACCAAACCCGAGCCAATAGCAGTGGCTAATAATACTGCATTTTTATCCATTCCAGCTGATCCTAAAATACTAGGATTGACGAACAAAATATATGCCATCGTCATAAAAGTAGTAACACCAGCCATAACCTCTGTCTGTACATTTGTATTACGCTCTGTCAATTTGAAGATTTTATTTAACACAAATTCTAGTTCTCCTTTATATATAGTTAAAAATAAATTCTTCAAACACCTCCATTATAAAGCAATAACCCAGGCAGGGAAAATCGCATCGAAGAATGAGCGAAACCTCCCCGCCCGGGTTTTTATCCCATCGGTGTAACACTATCATAGTGTCTGTACCACTTGGTCACAAGCCATCATCATTGCAAATAAGTGATCGATACAATGATGTTGCGGAACCCTAGGTACACTTTCACTCGTAGTTAGACAATTTACGGTCGTCCTGTAGAAACGCTTGAGCCTTATCCTCAAATTTATACGAGTTATATTTTATTAACGCTATTATTTTACAACATACAGCAAAAGCTGTCAATAAACCATGAACGTTATTTAATTTTTCTGTTTTAATATTCGGATTTCATTTTTTCCTTTTTATATTTTTTCTTTTTTTCGACACAAACATAGCACTCAGTAGCACCACCACACTAAAAATAGTAGGAATAAACCACTCCAGCCAATACTGTTGTTCAATGAATAATGTTATTACTTTATCACCTATTACCATTTTTCCCGCTGTCCAGCCCAAAAAAACTGAACCTGCTATGATAATAACCGGCCATTTTTGAATCAATATACCAATGAATCTACTCCCCCAGATAATGATTGGGATACTAATAATTATGCCCATAATCAATAAACTTATTTTCCCTTGCGCAATACCAATAATAGCAATCACATTATCAAGACTCATAACAACATCAGCAATGATAATGGTTTTGATGGCATCCCATAAATTTTTCTTAGCTTCTAATTTTTGATGATGCCGGCCATCGGCAAGTAGCTTGATAGCAATCCAAAGTAGTAGCACTCCACTGATCATTTGTAAATATGGTATGGTAAGAATTAGTACTGCCAGAAAAGTTAAACCAATCCGCAAAACAATGGCACCACCACTACCAAATAACATCGCGACTTTTTGCTGCTCCGGTGTCAATTTACGACTAACTAAAGCAATCACTAGCGCATTGTCACCACTAAGTAAAATATTAATCATTATAATACTACATAAAGGCACTATATACTCCACTTTACTAACCTGCCCTTACAGTACAAAATCAAGTATTATACATTAGTATTTCCTACAATTAAGAAATCATGTATAGTACATTCATTTTTCATTGTATGTAATGGGCATAAAAAAAGTGCGGTTTTATAAACCGCACTGATCTAAACCGATTAAATATCAAGTTCTTTACCATTTAAGATTCGATTCATGGTTTTCATTGCACACATTTTACCACACATCGTACATGTATCTTCTTGTTCAGGCACTGATGACTCACGATACGCTCTGGCTTTTTCCGGATCAATTGCCAGTTCAATCATTTTATTAAAATCAATATCAGCCCGTGCTTGACTCATTTGATTATCCCAGTCTCTAGCACCTTTCACACCTTTGGCAATATCAGCAGCATGAGCAGCAATTCGAGTAGCAATGATGCCTTCTTTCATATCGTCCATATTTGGCAAACGCAAATGTTCTGCTGGAGTAACATAGCACAAGAAATCTGCACCAGCAGAAGCAGCAATTGCTCCCCCAATCGCACTCGTAATATGATCATAACCAGGTGCAATGTCTGTTACTAAGGGCCCTAGAATATAAAATGGTGCGCCATGGCATAGTCGCTTTTGCAACATGATATTACCTTGAATTTCATTAATAGCCATGTGCCCAGGTCCTTCAACCATAACTTGTACATTTTTTTCCCAAGCTCTTTTGGTAAGTTCGCCTAGTACAATCAATTCATGAATTTGCGCTGCATCAGTAGAATCATTCGTTGATCCTGGGCGACATGCATCACCAAGACTAATCGTAACATCGTATTTCGCACAGATATCAAGCACACGATCATAATGCTCATAGAAAGGATTTTCACTATTATTTAGCTCCATCCATGCAAATAATAAGGAACCGCCGCGGGATACAATATTCGTTAAACGTTTATTTCTTTTTACTTTTGCTGCTGTTTCGCGATTAAGTCCTGCATGAATGGTCATGAAATCTACGCCATCTTCTGCATGTTTCTCAACAACTGATAAAAATTCCTCCGCTGTAATGCTCTTTAATTCTTTATCCAAAAAACCAACAGCATCATACATTGGTACTGTACCAATCATAGCGGGCGACATTTCAATCAATCTACGACGAAACTTTCTAGTTTTGCCAAAACAGCTCAAATCCATGATGGCATCAGCTTTCATATCAATGGCTTTTTGCACTTTGCAAATTTCTTCTTCCACATCGCAGCAATCTTCTGATACCCCTAGGTTGACATTGATTTTCGTAGTTAGCCCTTGCCCTACACCTGTAGCATCGATGGAAGTATGGTTTTTATTGGCTGGTATTGCAATTTTTCCTTGTCCTACTAGATCCATCAGCAAAGAAACGTCCATACCTTCTTTCTCGGCAACTCTAGCGATCTCTTTTGTAACAATACCTTTTTTGGCAGCATCCATTTGTGTTGTATAAGTCATTATATACTCTCCTCAATCCTATTGTTTTTAACAATTTCTTTTATTTGCTTTATTTTGCTAACTATATCAGCGGAAGTAGTAATTTCGGTAATCACAGCAATACATCCTGCCCCTTTTTTAACCACTTCTGCAATATTATCTACCTTTATTCCCCCAATCGCAACAAAGGGAATCGTAATATTACGAGCTACATATTCTAAATAGGTTAACCCTACTGGGTCACATACATCTTTTTTTGTCGCAGTCTTAAAGATAGGGCCGACTCCAATATAATCCGCACCACTTTTCACTGCCTGCCGGGCTTCTTCTGGACTATGAGTCGAAATACCGATAATCATATCTTCGCCCACAAGCTGCCTAACCTTCTCAATAGGTAAATCATCTTGCCCAATATGTACACCATCAGCTTCTACGATGATTGCCAAGTCAATATCATCGTTGACAATAAATGTGACGCCAGCTTCTTTCGTCATTTTTCGGATCAGTAGGCATTCACTATATTTTGCCTTCATCTTTTTGTCTTTTTCCCGATACTGTATGATTGTTACACCTGCATCAATCATTTTTTGTACAACCTCAATATTGCTCCGTCCCAAAGAATGTTCCTCGGCAGTAATACAATATAACTCGGTATTAAAACGATAATTCTTTGCCATAGGACTTACCCTCCTGTTACTACATAGTTCAGTATAATATTAGACTGTTTAGCGGCTGCGATATTCACTTTCGGTGCACAAGGAGGTAACTCTTTGCTCACACCGGAAAGTAAATCACCAACAATATATAAATTGTCTTTGATTTTATGAGTTTTTAGATCATCACTATTCGACCAACCAGCGATTCCCGAAGCAGAAACAACGAACTTATCGCTATTGATATAGTGCTCAACAATCATTTTCTTATATCGTGCCTGATCAAACGCTTCTATTATAATATCACACTTTTGAAAAATAGAGTCTACATTATGCTCTTCAATTTTTTGCTGACTCATCTCTAGATGTAAATCGGGATTGATCGCTAACAAATTTTCACGCAGCGCCTCTACCTTTGGTCTACCTACTTGATTATAAAAATAAAATTGCCGATTTAGATTAGAATAATCAATCACATCAAAATCAACGATCACAAAATGCTGAAAACCACTCCGCACCAAATTGACTGCACAATTGGAACCAAGTCCACCCGCTCCAGCAATACCTATGGTGACTTGCTGGATTTTACTTAAATGATCGGCACCAAAAGTATTACATAAGGCTTCTTCAAATCGATTTTTATCATTTTCCATTCTCTATGTCATTCCTTATCTATTTATCATAAAATCTTATGTAGTTTCCTGCCTTTACGGATTTAACCTCCCCCAACAAAATTTAGCACTTCTAATTGATCTTGATCCTGTAGTTCAATATCTGACCACTCTTGTTTTTTTAATATTTTTCCATTGTATTCTACGATGATGGTCTCAGGATTCAATCCCTTAGCTAACAAAAATTCTGATATCGTGCTCTGTTTTTCTAGCGTTTCTTTTTCACTATTTAATAGAATCTGCAACTCATTCACCTCACAATTGTATTCATTTTACATAACTGACAGGAAAAATAAAAGCTTATCCACAAGGGATAAGCTTTTTGCTCAATATAATAAAGATATATACGAAGCAGCTTCCCTACGATGGAATTACCCATGTCAGGTTCAAAGGGTCAGGAACAATATTCCTTCTCAGCCATTTGGCTCCCCTAGCGACATATTGAATTATCAGTTGAATCCATCATAATACATTTCCCACTATTAGTAAAGGAAAATATGATCTTGCTTTACTCTGCCATTTCAAGAGCAATCTCCATCATTTGTGTAAAAGCGGTCTGACGTTCTTCTGCTGTGGCTGCTTCACGGGTGACTAAACTATCACTCACCGTTAAAATCGTCAACGCATTCACATCATATTTAGCCGCTAATGTGTATAGTCCGGCAGTTTCCATCTCGACAGCTAACACGCCATAATTAGACCAGATTTTCCACTCTTCCGAATCATCGCAATAAAAAGTATCAGTGGTAAAAATGTTGCCAACTTTAACTGGAATATTTAATTTTTGCGCAGTATCATATGCTTTTCGCAATAAGGAAAAACTAGCAGTAGGCGCATAGGTCATTCCACGAAAACGTTGCAAATTGATATTCGAATCATGAGAGGCCGCCATCGCAATGACCACATCTTTTAATTTTACATCTTCTTGCAACGATCCACATGTACCAATACGGATGATATTTTTTACATGATAAGAATTGATCAACTCATAAGCATAAATGGATATCGAAGGCACTCCCATCCCCGACGCCTGCACCGATATTTTTTTACCTTTATAAAATCCAGTGTACCCAAACATCCCACGGACTGTATTATAACAAGTAGCATTCTCCAAAAAATTTTCAGCAATAAATTTAGCTCTCAGTGGATCACCAGGCATTAATACCGTACTAGCAATATCGGATTCTTGTGCATTAATATGTATACTCATTTACATTGCCTCCATTTGTTTTGTATCAATATTATATAATTTTCACCAACAATTATGCAATGTTATTTCATATATATACTTTTACAGGCATAGGAGAAGAGGCCTACAAGCGATCTCACTTGTAAGCCTCTTGCTCTTTCTTTTACGCTTCTGTTGGATGATCCGGTTTGGTCTTTACATGATTTTGGATGCGATCCACGACTAGATATACTGCAGGCACGACGACAAGCGTAAGCATGGTCGAAGTAATTAATCCACCTACCAACACTACCCCCATCGACTGGCGTAACTCTGCTCCCGCACCGATTCCTAGGGCAATCGGCATCATGCCAAAAATCATAGCTGCCGTAGTCATCAAGATGGGACGAAGCCTTACACTACCAGCTTCTAGTAAGGATTCTTTCAACGGTTTGCCTGTCTTTCGTAACTGATTGGTATAATCCACAAGCAAAATAGCATTTTTCGTAACCAATCCCATTAACATGATCACGCCAATCAGCGACATAATATTCATCGTTTGCCCCGAAATGAGTAACCCTAAGATAGCACCCGTTAATGAAAAAGGTAGCGATAACATAATCGTCAGTGGATGAATAAAGCTCTCAAACTGAGCAGCAAGTACCATATAGATCAAAATAACAGCCAGGCCTAGCGATTTTCCAATTTCCATAAAGGAATCTTGCATCGTTTGCGCTTGTCCAACAAACTTGTAGGAATAACCTAGCGGCAGATTCATATCAGGCATCATATTTTTTACTTTTGTAATAATATCACCGGACGATACTCCGACAACATTTGAATATACAATCACTTCTCGTTGGCGCATATCTCGATCAATTTCCGTCGGTCCTGATGATAGTTTGATCTCTGCAATATCGCCGAGTCTAATAAAAGTACCAGACTTAGTAGCAAGTTGCAGATTGGTAACATCATCAATGCTTTGACGCTGCGTCCCTTCTAGCTGTACCTTAATATTATAATCTTTGTCTCCAGCATTATATTTATTGCGGGTATTGATACCAAGAAAAGCCGATTGCACAGTATTCGCCACTACTGCTGCATCCAGTCCAGCATCACTGACTCGCATAGAATTAAGATTTACTTGTACTTCAGGTGAAGACTGTTCACTCGATATATCGACATCAGCAGTACCAGGAATTTGTGTAATTTTTCCTGCCAACTCCTGAGCCATATGGGTTAAGACGTCAAGATCAGGGCCACGTAAAGCAATTTGTACAGGTCTAGAATCGCCCCTCCCCATCCCCTGACTGTTTTGCACTGCCACTTTTAGGTCGCCAACATTACGAAATTTCGACCTAAGTTCCTCCATAATTTTATCCATAGAACGCGAGCGACTAGCGGTATCCACTAGTTTTATGCCAATCGTAGCTTTATTGGACTGACTTCCAGGACCAACAGTGAGCACTGCCGATTCTAGTTCAGGGATGGCATTTACCTCTTGTTCAATCGGCATCACAAGTCCTTGCATTTTCGCAAAAGACGTACCAGCTGGCGCTGTCATCATAATACTAAATTCTCCCGAATCATAGGTAGGCTGAAATTCACTACCTATGAAAGGTAATAACAATCCATTGAGCAGTAGCGATACCACCGCAATGGCAATCACTTTTTTCGGTTGCTCCAATGCCCACCTTAAAATGCCACTGTACAGTTCTTGTATTGCTAAAAAGCCATTCTCCCAGCGATCTAAGGCTGTCTGCAATTTTTTTCGCATTCCCGAGAACACCACTTGATCATGTGATGGTTTCTTTAACCAATACGCTGATAACGTAGGAGTTAACGTAAATGCAACAAATAGAGAAAAAGCAACGGCAAACGCTACCGTCAAACCAAACTGTTTAAAGTACTGACCAATAATCCCGCCCATACTACCAACAGGGACAAATACTGCCAAAATGGATAATGTAGTAGCCATAACAGCCAGTGCGATTTCCGAAGTACCATCCCTCGCTGCCTCTAAAGCCGACTTACCCGCTTCCATATGTCGATAAATATTTTCAATAACAACAATCGCATCATCAATTAAGATACCTACCGCCAAACTAAGTCCCATTAATGACATATTGTTTAAAGTAAAATGCATCGTCTTTAGTAGAAAAAAAGTGGCAATGACCGATGTCGGAATAGCAATTGCCCCAATGATGGTGGCCCGAGTATTTTGCAAAAACAAAAACGTGATAACAATCGCTAAAAAACCACCAAAAATCATCGACATCATGACATCATCCACACTACTTTTGATATACACCGCGCTATCACGAGTAACAGAAACTTTTATATCCGATGGCAATAACGGTTGCACTTTATCCATGGCTTTTTTAGCCCGTTCTGCAACATCTACCGTATTAGTTCCTGACTGTTTTTGCACCGCAACCATAATACTCGGCACGCCATTCGTCCGAACCAACGAACGCTGTTCACCAAAACTATCGACTACCGTTGCTAGATCAGAAAGTTTGATTAATCTTCCTTCCTGATTAGCAACGATAAGGTTTTTAAGATCATCAACACTTTTATATTTCCCCATCGTTCTAACCGTTAACTTGGTTCCCTTCTCCGTAATGTCACCACCCGGAGCATTCTGATTTTGGTTATTTACGCTATCTAGAATTTGTTGCATAGAGATTTTATACGTTGCTAATTTCTTAGAATCAACCTGAACCTGAATCTCACGATCCGTGGCTCCGGTAATGCTCACATCAGCGACACCATCAATACGTTGCAATTCATCTTTTACCACATCGACGGCTACTTTGCGAATTTCTCCCGGACTGCGCGTCTTGGATAACATGCTAAAATATAGCACTGGGGCAGCACTCATATCAAATCGTTGAATGGTTGGTTCATCAATTTGGTCAGGTAGGCGTTTTCTGACAGTTGCTACTTTTTCTCTCACTTCATTCGCCGCTAGCTTAGGATCGGTCCCAAACTCAAACTCAATAGTTGTCTGAGAAACGCCTTCTCGCGTTACGGAAGTTAAATTTTTAATACCAGAAAGCGAACTTACCCCATCTTCAATCGGCTTGGTAATCAAACTTTCCATTTCTTCTGGCGAAGCTCCTGCATAGTTTACAGATACACTGACCAAAGGAAAATCCACTTCTGGATTCAGATCAATCCCCAAACTAGGATATGCCCCCAGTCCAAATACCACTAATAACATAACAATCATGGTCGTAAATACAGGACGTTTAATAAATGTTACGATGCCTCCCATTACTGACCACCATCCTTCATCCCGGTTACTTCCGCACCGTCCTTTATCTTATTTTGTCCTTCTACTACAATACTTTCGCCTTGACTTACCCCTTCTAGTACCTCTGCTAGGCCATCACCAACAAACCCTAGTTTCAATATTCGTTGCTGCACTTTATTGTCAGCATCTACTACAAATACTGTTTTTTGATCTTCGCGCATAACAAGAGCACTTTCTGGAATCACCAACGCATTTGGATGTACTTTAATAGAAGCTCCTACCTTGGCAAACATCCCTGCTTTTAGCACTCCTTGCTCATTCGCAATCGATACCTCCGCTGTAAATGTCCGCGCCGGCATAGCAGCAGTAGGAGAAATACGTGTAATCGTGCCCGTAAATTCTTGTCCATTTAGAGCATCTACCTTCACTTTTACATTTGATCCTACTACCAAATCCGCTACCTGTGACTCTCCAACCGTAGCCTTTGCTACTAACGTAGATATATCAGCGACGGTAATAATCGGTGCACCCGCCCGCGTAAAAGTACCAGACTGTACATATCGTTTGGTCACAACACTATCACGTGGCGCGATGACATTGGCATTATTGAGTTTTTCCTGAACCAGTTGTAAATTTCCCTCGGCCGCTCGCACTTGACCAGCAGCGGAATCACGTTTTGTACGAGCATTATCCAGAAGTTGCGCCGATATCGCTCCTTGCGATGCCAATGCACTATACCGATTATAATCTAGTTCTGCCTGTTCTAACGTAGATTGCGCTACCGCAAGACTTCCCTGTGCCTGTAAGACTTGCGCTGATAATTCATTCGTATCGAGTGTCGCTATGATAGTACCCGACTTCACAATATCACCTTCTGCTACTGGCAATGTATTGATCCGGCTATCGACTTTCGCTGAAATATCAGCGCTCCATACCGGTTCCAGTCCTGCAGAAAACTCCACTTTCGGAGTAATATCCCGCGTCCCCACAGCAGCGACTCGCACAGCGACGCCCTTACCTTGTGACATTTTAAGAGTTCTTTCTTTGCTCGAAGATATATTCTGATAGATGCGGTACCCAATAATACCTGTAAATAGAACCACTATAACCAATATAACGGAAAGCTTCTTACTCTTTTTTAGAAGCACCAGACCCACCCTCTCTCATAAAAAAATGATATACTAACAACTGACTAAGTAGTCAAATGTCAGTATATCATTTCGGTATATATTTTTATATACTTTTTAACAATATTATATATACTTTATTTCCGTTAAAATATTCCACATGAGGTTACATACAAAAAAGATACTGCTCCAAAAGCAGTATCTAAAAATCAAGTAGCTTCTACTATTTACCTAAAGGGTCACAAAAAACTATTCACGAATCACATTCAGTATTAAATTCATAATAGATACCACACCAATAAAACTGCCATTTTTAGTAACAGTAATCAAATCATAAATAGAAAAACTATCACGACTCATTGCAATCATAGCAGCTTTTGCTAGGTCAACATCACAATCCATTATCAGTGGAGTTTTATCCATCAGATCTTCAATTGGACGTTTTCTGTATAGTGAAACACCAAAAGTAGTACCTAGCTTAAAATACATCTTTTCTTTCATTACTAAACCAATAGGCTTGTCTCCATCAACCACAACAATACCACGCAATGTCATGTCAACTTCATTAAAGAGCTCTTCTACCTCAACGACACTACAAGTTGGGGGAACAGTTTGTATGTTTTGCACTATACCTTCTAAAGTAGGTTCTACTATCATTGTAATTTCTTTGTTCTTAATAATATTATCCATCTCACAATTTCTCATATAAGACCTCCACGAATTGCAATATCCTCTATTATTTTATTTAGAAAATGAATGTTAAGTGTAGCTTCGTCTTTTTACGATAAAGTTCCTATGCACACTCTAATTATTAACATAAAAATAACATTTCTGTTGACAATCCACCATTAAATATAAAAATATTAAGGGTAGTAGGGATTTTTTATTCTCTACTACCCTTTTGTCAATAAGCCCTTACGTCCACTGACCTCGTTTTGGACTATTGATTACAAAACGTCCAAGTAATGAGGCTCAACAAGAACCAATTGCTTTGGGACGCTTACGGTTAGCACATAGCCAACTGAATTGTCAACATCAAAATGGTTCTTTCCATAGCTAGTTGAAAATACACTTTTCAAGTCTGAGAATCTTATTGCGCAACATTTCAAAACTACAACGTCCATACATAATTCTTTTAATAACTTTCAATTTGTTTACACTTCC